>Ga0187860_1000003_pt1 | contig 228925 bp, 220 predicted proteins | sample June2016WEW_10_4_FD_132981 | JGI IMG/M metagenome (GOLD analysis project Ga0187860, IMG submission 132981) | Peatland microbial communities from SPRUCE experiment site at the Marcell Experimental Forest, Minnesota, USA - June2016WEW_10_40 | ecosystem: Environmental > Terrestrial > Soil >...
CTCCGGCTCCACGACGACGCCCGCCCGCCACATCAGGCAACATCAACCAACACAAACACCGACGCGAGGTGGGGCCACTTCAAGCGTCCACGGTGGGGCCACTGCAAGTGTCCACGCCGAACAGCTGGTCGGTGCGGCTGACCGACGGTGCCCCGCCGAGCCTCAGCGAAGATTCGCGCCGGCCAGTGGCGCAGCGACCAGCCGGCCGACTGGAGGCGTGCGCGCCACGTCAGATCGCGTCGCAGGTAGCCGTAGGCGGCCCGCGGGCCGTGGAAGCCGTTCGCCACGGCCCACGCAGCACCGTGGTCCTGATAGTGGTCGACGATGATGCGGTCGTCGGCCACCATCTGACCGTCGTCGAACAGCTTCGGCACGAGCACCGCCTCGAAGCAGCCAAGCCCGCGATCCACGCCGTCCAGCGCCGCGCGCTTGATCGACAGCGTCGAGATGGGTGGCGGACGGAGGCCCGGCAGGGTCGGCATCGGCGGCGTGAAGGGGGCGGCGAAAGCGGCGAAGTTCCCCCGGCCGGCGAGCGTCCGGTCCGTCGCGTTGACGAGGCAGCCGGCGATCGCCGGCACATCCGGTCGCTCAGCGTGCGCGCGGACGACCGCCTCGCACCAGTCGGGTCGCGGGATCGCGTGGTCCTCTCCGATTGCCACGATCTCGCCGCGCGACTCGAGAATCCCGATCATCCGCAAGCGGAAGATGTTCTCGTCGTGGTGCGGGACGAGCCGCGCACCCGGCACCACGAGGTTGCCGGTCTCGCCGACGATCAGCACCTCGGCGCCACTGCGCTCGGCCTGCGACATGATCGGTCCGAGCAGCCCCTCGACGCCGGCCTCGCCAGGGCGGAGCGGAAGGATGATCGACAGCGGTGGTGGCGTGCCGCTCATCGAACGGGTTGAGACGTGAAGCGCTGCAGCAGCTCCGCGTAGAAATCGAGGTAGCCGCGCTTGTCGTGGCGCTCGAGGACGTACGCCTGCCCTGCCGCTCCAACGGTTCGCAACTCCGCGGCGCTCGTCTGAAGGATCGCTCTGAGAGCCCGTGCGAGGGCTCCGGCGTCGCGCGGCTGGAAGAGATAGCCGGTGCGGCCGTGCTCGATAAGCTCGCCGACGCCGAACACGTCGGCGGCGAGGTAGGGCACCCCCAGCGCCATCGCCTCGAACGCCGAACGTGGCATCGACTCGAGATCGGACGCTGACACGAGGACGTTCGCGGCCGCACACCAGTCGTAGACGTTCTCGATGATCGGCACGACGACGTGCCGGTCCGCCGCGGGGCCAGCCGCGAGCAGATGCCGCAGTGCCTGCCCATATTCGAGGCCCAGGTCGCCAACCACCGCGAGAAACGCCTCCGGGTGCTCGCCGCAGACCCGTTCGAAGGCCTGCGCCAGCATGATCTGCGACTTGCGCGGCTCGACGGTTCCCAAGCAGAGCAGGACTCGGGCATCGGACGGCAACCCGAGCATCGCCCGGGCGGCGCGTTGATCGGTGGTCATCCCGTACGCGGCGATCTCTGCTGTGTCCACGCCCCAAGGCACCGTGACCAGGCGGCTCGCGTCGCTGGCAAAGTCCACGAACAGGGAGCGCGTGGCGTCAGCCTCGAAGACAACCCGATCCGCGCCGGCCAGCGACTCGAGGATCCGGTCGCGGACATAGGGGCATACCGTCGCTCCGAGGTGCACGGGTGACGCATACTCGTCGGGCGGGATGCTCTCGTGCACAGCCCAGATGGTCGGGAGGCCGAGACGCACGCCGGCGTCGACGCCGGCGTAGGCCATCAGCGTGTTGGCGATGACGATGTCGGCGCCGACGGCGCCGAGCCATGTCGCGAGCTCCGCGATGTTGCCTTCGTAGAGCTCCAGGCTCTCGACCGGCGTGGTGCCGCGGATCCGGACATCGATGCCGAGTCGCTCAAACGTCCGGCGCAGCGGCCCGTCGTCGATCGAGACAACAGTGACGCGCGTCGGAGTGGCCGATGCCACGTGACGCAGCACGTCGAGCAGGTAGAACTGGCCGCCGCCGAGGTCGAGCCGGTGGGTGAAGGCAACGAGGTGCGATGGTCCCTCGCGGCCGCCTGCAGCGGCTCCCGGCTCGGCGGTTGCGAGGAGGCGGCGTTGTAGCTGGAGCGCCCGTGATCCGCCGTCGTCGTGGATTTCCGCGTCGTCAACGACGAGCTCGACCGATGGGCTGACCAGCTGCTCGCCCGAGGCGAACGTCGCGACAGCGGTGAGCTTCGCCGGTTCGCCGATGCTTGCGATCACATGAGCGGGGATTACGGCCTCAAAGCCGCAGACGGCTGCGTGCGGAACGCCGAACCGGCCATAGATATCTCCTCGCGGCAAGCCGATTCGCGCTCGTCCCACCAGTTCGCCATCGACGAGGATCTCAACGCGTTCCAGCGGTTCGGTGGGGTCGAACGCCCAGCCGTGGCAGCTGACCGGCTCGCGATGCAGGATCGTTCCGTGCAGCGGTCCGTCCAGGGACATGCGGCGGGGGTGCTCGAGCGCCGATCCGGGTGGGGACGGGCGCGGGCGTAGCAGAGCGGCGGCGCGAGCGACGACCGGCCGCCAACGAGTGACCGCGTTCATCCTCGTCCGACTTCGCCGTCAGGGTGGTGATCGATGGTACGCACCGCGCTCCTGTTAGCTGCCCCCATGCCGAGCAGCGCGTGTCAACCGGCGATCAGAATACAGGCTCTATGGTTGCGGAGTCCAGACCTGCGCCCCCAGATCCAATGTTGATGGTCGGTTGAGATGGTGAGCTCCGGTTCACGCTCGACACGCGCGGTGGCGGACGGCCTTGGCTTTCTCGCCCGGCGGCAGCTGCCGTCCGGGCAGTTCGCGATGCGCATGGGGCCCGAGCTGCGCCACCCCGACGACGGGATTCCCGACGCGTGCGCGTTCGCCACCGCGGTGATTGCGTACTCGCTGGGGTTCAGCGATACGCCCCTCGCACGTGAGATCGTCACTCGCGCGCTCGGCTTCCTGGCAGCGGAAATGGAGCCGCCCGGGGTCTGGAGATACTGGAGCGCCGATCACCCGGGCAACCGCGACATACCTCCCGACGTCGACGACACAGCGGTCATCTCCTACGTCCTGGTTCGCCACGCAATCACCGTGCCGGACAATCGCCGCCTGCTGGGCGCGAACCGCGATCACCGCGGACGCTTCTACACCTGGCTGGCACCGCGCTGGGCCCGACCGCCGGTCAACGTCGACTACTGGCGGGTGGTGAGCAGGCAGTTGCGCACACCGCTCCGCTCGCGACGGTTCTGGAGTGCCAACAAGCTGTCGCCCAACGACGTCGCCTCCGTCGTCAATGCCAACGTGCTGCTCTACCTGGGGGACGGGCCGGCCACGGAGCGCGCCAGCGCCTATCTGCACGAGGTGGTCCGTCGCGACGCGGAGGTGTCCTCGGATCAGTGGTACCGGAGCCGATTCGCCTTTTATCACGCCGTGTCTCGCTGCGCGTACGCCGGCGTGGGCTCCGTCAGGCCGATGCTCGACACGATCGTCGAGCGGATCACCGCGGCGGCGGGTGACGATGGCTCGATCGGCTCCAACGCGCTGGAGACGGCGCTCGCGGTGTGCGCGCTGCACAATTGCGAGCACTCAGGGGACGTGCTCGAGCGTGCCGCCGCCTTCCTGCTGGAAGCCCAGGAAGCCGACGGCGGATGGCCGCTCGCGCCGTTCTACTACGGCGGCGAAGTGCAGTGGGGCTCGCAGGAGCTGACCACAGGGTTGTGCCTCGAGGCTCTCTCTCGCCACTACGCCGCAGAGCGCAGCGGCGGGAACGCCGACCGCGCCAGCTGACCGGCCAGGCTGCGCGCGTCGCGGACCATCACAATCAGCGACCGCGGGAAGACGAGACAATGGCCCACGAGAAGCAGCGCGACGGTCGGGTCCCGTAGCGTCGCCGCCGCCAGGAAGCCGGCCGGGTAGAAGACGACGTAGTACTCGTGCATGGCGTGCCGAGACATCGGCCCCCAGGTAACGACCCGGATCCGCAGCCTCCAGACGCGCCGTCGGAGCAGATCGAGCAAGGCGGCGATCAGCAGGAAGGCGACCGCCAGCGCGCTGTCGACACGCCAGAGGAGAGCCGCCAGCGCCGCGAGCTCCAGCGGGAACAGCGCGTGGGTCACGAGCCGGCGGGCGAGCAGCGGGTGAGCTACCCCAAACGTGCGCAAGTGAGTCAGCTCGTCGGCGTCCGCGTCGTGCAGTTGATGCCACACCGCGCCGCGCAGCCCGTGCGCGAGCGACCACGTTGCCACTATGGCGAGCCACTGGGGATCAACGGGACGCGCCTGCGCGCCGTATACGACGCTGACGACGGGTCTGATTTCAACTGGGGCCTGTTTGCGCGTTTCAACTCGTGCCTTAAATCGGGAGAGGCCCGGTCGGGCGCGTTTCCCCGTCGTCGGACTGGCCTCTTCCGGTTCTCGGGCTGTCCCGTTCTCGGCGGGCGCGGGCGCTTCCAGCGGGCTTCGACCGGGCGGGGCGGGTCTCGGCGCTGTCGGTTGCTGGTGAGTGGAGGGAGGCGGCCGGGCTAGGCGGCGAGCGCGAGCGCCGGTGGTGGCGAGCCCGAGGGTGCTGCTGGGTCGAGCTCGGTCTGTCCCTTGCGCCGGCGGCATTCCATCGCCATGCCGTGCATGAGGCAGTAGGTCATCGTGACCTGGAGCGCGACTGGGTCGATGCGCTTGTACGGCGCGCCGTCGGCGAAGAGCTCGAAGCGGGTTGAGGCGTGTCCGTGCATGCCTTCGCCCTGGGAGTAGCGGTTCAGGCCGTAGGCGTGGGAGCGCTTGTCGTCGCGGTGGAGGAAGTGGCCGAACATCCAGTCGATGCGGTTCTCGTCCACGTTGTCGTTGGGGTTGACCATGACGAAGCGGTCGGGGTTCTGCTCGCGGCGCCAGTCGCCTGAGGTGACGTGGATGGGGCCGCAGGTCGGGCAGGCGCCCTCAACCGCCGACGTGGCCTCGCCCTTGGCGGTTAGCCCGGGTCGGGCGAAGCTGTCGCCGTTGCCGCAGATGCAGAAGAGTTGGCGCAGGCCGTTGGCGCGCCAGTTGGGGTAGCCCTCAATCTCGAAGACGTCGTGCCGGAGCTTCTCCAGGTGGCGCGTGGTGACCTCGCTGTCGGAGCCGGAGACGCGGTGGGTGTTCTCCAGGTAGCCGACGGCTCGATGGGCGCGGCGGATGTCGGGGGCGGCGAAGAGGCTGTCGAGCGTGGAGACGCCGATGCGTTCGGGGTCGAGGTAGGGGCGCAGCTCGGCGATTTCGTCGCCGAGCATCTCGACTACGAACTGCTTCTCGCCCTCGTGGAGCTTGGCGAGGCGGACGGCCACCGGGAGGGCGTCGGAGGTGTGGCCGGTGACAGCGAGGAACCCGTGGCCGCGCTTTGACTCAGGGACGTCCGCTGCGGTCCGCGAGCCGCCTTCCCACTCGTTCAGGCGCGGGGTTTTCTTGCCGTCCTCATCGCGGATGAGGTCGCCGTTGCGGTAGCGCTTGAAGCCCGGCGTGTAGAGCGAGCGGATGATGGTGCCGTCCCAGCCCAGGGTGAGCAGCTCCTCGCGGAAGTCAGGGAAGCGGATGGCGTGCTCGATGACGAGCCGGCGGAAGCATTCGGCGTACAGGACTGCCCGCTCGTGCTCGGGGAAGCGCCAGCGGAGGTGCCGGCTGACGGTTGCGCGGCTCGGCGTGCCGTCGAGGTTGCGGTGGTGCTCGTAGTCGCAGCGCCGGTTGGGCACGTGGTCTCGTGGGTGGTCAAAGCCGAGGTCGCGTCGCGCAAACTGACCCTGGAAGCCGTTGAGGTCCTCCAGCGCGGCCTTGTAGCTGCGCTTGCCGTTGAGCTGCTGGTAGAGGACGGCGGCTTCGATTTCGGCGTGCGTGTAGGCGCGGCGCACGTCCATGAGTAGGTCGAGCTCGTCGCAGCGGACGCCGAGGGTGCCCTGCCATGCGTCTGTGTCCATGAGCAGCTTGACCTTCGCGCCGTCGTTGAGCGCCTGAAGGTCCTTCTGGTACTTGGCGTAGAGGACCTCAACCTCGCCCTCGCCCTTTGCGACGGGCATCATCCTCGGGTAGCGAGCGCGCCGCTCCTTCGCCGCCCAGCGCTCGTAGGCGGCCAGTTCAATCTCCGTCATGTTGCGCGTGTCGTTGTCGGATAGGGCCTCCTCGCCGAGCTCGGCTGCCAGAGCCGCGACCGCGAGTGCATCGGAGCGCTGCTTGCGCGCTTCCTTGCGGTCTTGCTTGGCTTTGCGGGCGCTCATCTCTGAGCGGCAAAATAGGTTTGCCGCTGCCCAGGACCGCACGCGACCCTACTGGCAGCTCACCTGGCAGAACCTGACTGCCCGAAGCTGGCCTCACTTGGAGTCGTTGGACTGGCTATCTGGCAGTCGTGGGAGCGCCCGTGCGACAAGTCCGTGCGCAAGCGCGCTACGGTCGCGTTCGTCATGGACGCCTATCTGCTCATCATCGGCGACCGCGTCCCGCTGCGTTGGGTGCTTGAGGAGCAGCGGATGGCGTTCCCCAACTACCGGCGCGGGGCGGCGTCCCGGCTGGCAGAAGGGGACGCTCTACTGCTCTACACGACGCGCGGCTGCTTTCACAACCCGGGTCGAGACCGGGGCCGGGTCATCGGCAGTGCGGCGGCGATGAGCGCCCCGGTCGAACTGGAGGAGCCCGTCGTCATCGACGGCGTGCGCTACCCGGTCGGCTGCGACATCGAGCTGCGGAAACTGGCGCCCAAGGGACAGGGTGTGGAGCTGGCTCCGCTCGTGCTGCAGATGACCACGTTCACGAACAAGCGCGCGTGGGCGGCGACCATCCGCCGGCCTCTTCTCAAGCTCACCAAGGAGGACACCAACCTCCTGGCACGAGAGCTGAAGTCGGTCGTCGTCCCGGCCCGGGAGGCTATCGACAGCTACCTGGACGTCACCGCCCGGCGGGTGGATGCAGCATGAGTTCTTCTGAGGGGACCGTCGATAAAGTGCCGACGTGCAGGAGGGGCGTTGCCAGGTCTGAGTGAGGAGCAGGTCGAGGCGGTCGCGGCAGCGCTGCGTCGCGGCGAGTACCTGGACGAGTATCTGCAACCGCTCCTGTTCCGCCAAGCCCGCGAGTACGAGCTCGGTTACGCGGGCAAGGAGGCTAGAAGCCGGGTGCTGGCCGACACGATGGCGGTGCCGCTTCAGCGCCTGAAGCGCTTCGGCCCGCCCGACGGCGACTCCAACCTGCTGGTCTTCGGCGACAACCTCCAGGTCCTGAAGACGCTGCTGGAGATGAAGTCGCGCGGCGAGCTGCTCAACGCTGACGGGTCAAACGGCGTGCGGCTCTGCTACATCGACCCGCCGTTCGCCTCCAAGCAGGAGTTCACTGGACGGCGAGGCGCCCGGGCCTACCGCGACAAGGTCGCTGGCGCCGCGTTCGTGGAGTTCCTACGCAAGCGGCTGGTCTTCATCACTGAACTGTTGGCTGACGACGGCGCGCTCTACCTGCATCTGGACAGCCGCAAGGTCCACTACATGAAGGCCGTCCTGGACGAGCTGCTCGGCGAGCAGAACTTCCGCTCAGAAATCATCTGGAAGCGCACGAGCGCGCACTCCAGCGCCAAGCGCTACGGCCCCGTCCACGACACGCTGCTCTTCTACAGCAAGACCGACCTCTACATCTGGAACAGCGGCCACCAGGAGTACGACGAGGAGTACATCAAGAAGCGCTTCGCCCGCGGCGGCGAGCGACCCTGGAAGGACGCCGACCTGACCCAGGCCGACACGCGTACGGGCGAGACCGGCAAGCCCTGGCGGGGATTTGACCCCAACGACCTGGAGCGCCACTGGTTCGTCCCGCCCGACGAGCTCGACGCGCTGGACGAGGACGGGCGCATCTACTGGCCCAAGAAGCAAGGCGGCTGGCCGCGGCTCATCCAGTTCCTAGACGAGATGCCCGGCGTCGCCGTACAGGACGTCTGGACCGACATCCCGCCCATCAACAGCCAGGCCGAAGAGCGGCTCGGCTACCCGACCCAGAAGCCCGAAGCCCTGCTGGAACGGGTCATCGCGGCGTCCACGGGTCCTGGAGACCTGGTGCTCGACTGCTTCAGCGGGTCAGGAACCACCGCCGCGACCGCCCAGCGACTCGGGCGCCGGTGGATAGCTGTCGATTGCGGCAAGCTCGCCATCTACGTCACTCAGCGCCGCCTCCTGGTAGCAGGTGAGGGCGCCGCGGAACCGCCGGCGTTCGAGCTCTGCACCGCCGGACTCTACGACAACGACCTGGTGGAGGACCTGTCGTTCTCCGGCTTCGTCGCCTTCTGCCTGGAGCTCTTCAACTGCCGCACCGAGCCGCACAAAATAGCTCGCATCCAGATGGCAGGGACCCGCAAGGGAGCGCCCGTCCACTTCTTCCCGTTCCAGGACACCGACGCGGAGATGGGCCGCGAGTACATCGAGTCCCTCGCAGCCCGGATGAAGGGCAAGGTCAGCGGCGAGGTGTACGTGGTCGCACCCGTCACCGCCTGCGACCCCGGCCTGTTCGAGGATGTCGTCACCACCGAGAAGATGACGTTCTTCATCCTGCGCGTCCCGTACTCGGTCATCGAGGCGCTGCACGGTCGCCGCTTCAAGCTGCTCGACCAGCCGTTCTCCGCGCAGATGCTCAACGACCCGATGGAGACGTTCGGGTTCGACTTCATGCAACTCCCTGACGTCGAGGTCAGCTACGCAAAGAACAAGGAGGTGCTGCGCGGCACGGTGACCTCGTTCAGGCGCGGCGGGCTGGACCCTGACGATTACGACGAGCTGCCGGACTCCGGGCGTCTTGACCTGGCGATGGTGCTAGGCGACCGCGACCACCGCGACGACGTCTTCCGGGTCTCTGACTACTTCTTCGGCGACAAGCTCGAACGGGCCGGCTGGCGCTTCGACATTCCTTTGGAGGAGTGCGGCGAGCAGGTGCTGGTCATCTTCATGGACACCCACGGCAACGAGTTCCGCGAGACCGTCGAAGTCGCAGACGTGAAGACCGCCAAGCTCGCCAAGCTGGAGGTCGAGAGGGCGGACGACGAGGTGGAGGAGCCGGTGGCGCTATGACGCCCAAGGCCAAGCTCGTCATCGACCAGTTCGCGGTCGATGACCTCGTCCTGCCGGTCTCCCACAGCTACGACCCGGCGAAGGTCAACCTGCTCGCCTACGAGGATTTCATCGACGCCGTGGTCGCGGGCCGCGAGTACTCCAAGGAGGCCATCCTCGCCGCGCTGCGGCTCATGGCTGGCGGCCACTACACCGACACCAAGCAGTTGGCCGAGGACGCGTTCGCGTCAAGCCCGGCGCTGGAGCGTCGCTACGGGACCGTCGGGCGGCTGCTGGAACGTCTGCCGTTCCCTGACAAGCTCGCCTGCTCGCTGGACCTGGCGACCGGGACCGGCAAGAGCTACGTCATGTTCTGCCTGGCGCGCATCATGCTCAACGAGGGCCTGGTCAACCGCGTCCTGCTGCTCTGCCCGTCGCTGACAATCGAGCACGGGCTGCGCGACAAGTTCGACGCGCTGCTCGCCGACACCGACCTGACCGCGCTGCTGCCCGACGGCAACGGGACGCGGCTGCCCGAGCGCGTCGACGCGACCCAGACGGTCAAGGAAGGGCAAATCTGCATCGAGAACATTCACGCGGTCTATGAGCGGACGGGCTCCTCCATCGCCGACAGCTTCGAGGGCCGCGGAGCGTCCACGCTCGTGCTCTCTGACGAGGCGCACCACATCTACTCGCCCGGCAGCGACCGCAAGCTGAAGGCGTGGGCCGAGTTCATCGCCAGCCCGGCGTACGGCTTCCGCTACCACGTCGGACTCTCAGGGACCTGCTACATCGGGAACGACTACTTCGCGGATGTCGTGCACCGCTACAGCATCCGCGACGCCATCAACGACCGCTGGGTCAAGGACGTCTTCTACGTCGCCAAGGACGAGACGACGACCGATGACCAGCGCTTCCAGAAGCTCCTTCAGCAGCACGAGGCCAACCGCAAGGCGTACAAGCCGCTGAAGCCGCTGACCATCTCAGTCACCCGCAATATCAAGTCAGCTGAGGAGCTGCGCGACGCCCTGGTCGCGTTCCTGGCCGACCAGTTGCCTGGAGGTGTGGACGAGGCAGCGGCCAAGGTGCTGGTCGTGACCTCCTCCGCCAAGCACGAGAAGAACGTCTTGAAACTGCCGACCGTCGATGACCCGGCCAACCCGGTCGAGTGGATTGTCTCGGTCTCGATGCTTTCGGAGGGCTGGGATGTCAAGAACGTCTTTCAGATTTACCCGCACGAGAAGCGAGCCTTCAACTCCAAACTGCTGGTCGCTCAGGTTCTCGGCCGCGGCCTGCGTCGCCCCGATGGGATAGCTGCCGAGCCGCGCGTCTTCGTCTTCAACCATCAGAAGTGGGCGCCCGAGGTCGAGGAACTCGTAGCCGAGGTGCTCGACCAGGAGACGACCATCGGTCAGCGGCCCACCGACGCGCGGCCCGTGGAGCACTTCGACCTTCATCAACTGACCTACAAGGAGGTGCCGACCGGCATCCAGGCTAAGGAGGTCGAGAAGCCGCGCGACATCAAGAACCTCACGCTGCGGCCCCAGCGCGACGCCGAGGAGACGACCGAGTTCATCTCGGTGTCGGACTCAGACCAGAAAGTCGTCCTGACCACGCTGGTCCGCGAGACCTACTACCCGCTGGAGGAGGTCGTGGCCGACGTCCGCGAGCGGATGCTCATGCACGACAAGATGACCGGCGGACAGCTCGCGGTCGCGTATCCGAAGACTCGGGTGCGCGAGCTGGTCAAGGACGCGCTGAAGCGCCTCAACGTCAAGGGGACGGCGGTCAGCCAGGAGAACCGTCAGCGCGTCATGAGCGCGTTCGGGTCGCTGCGCCAGCGGACGATGCGCGCTGGCGCCGAATGGGCTCAGGAGCCCAACGGAATCTCGGCCATCTCAACGGCGCATATGGGGCCGGTCCGGGAGCGCATCAGTGGCCTCACCGCGCACATCGGACTCTTCTACGACGAGAAGTCTGCGAGCCTCGGAACTCCGGACGATGCGGCGGCGCTGAAGAAGGCGCTCGCCATCGAGGTTCCGACGTTCGTGACGCGCATCGGCAACAGCTTCCTGCTCAAGTCGCCCGTCAATGTCGTCCTGACGTCCTACCGGCCCGAGCGCCTGTTCGTGGAGCGGCTGCTCGAACCAGACAACGTCGCTGCGCTGAAATCGTGGGTCAAGGCTCCCGATGTCGGCTTCTTCACCATCGAGTACGGATACCAGCCGGGCGGGAACGGTCGCTCCAAGCGCGGCCAGTTCAACCCCGACTTCTTCCTGCTACGCGAAACTGTCGACGAGGTTCTCGTGGTCGAGGTCAAGGCCGATGACGACGTCTCAGACATCAACACGGGCAAGCTGGCCTACGCGACCGCCTACTTCGCGCAGGTCAATGAGATGCTCAAGCGCAAGCGCGTCAAGCGCCGCTACTCGTTCCTCTTCATCTCTCCGGTCGATTACGACGACTTCTTCGCCGGCCTGCGTCAGAACACGCTCACGGGCTTTGTCTCGACGCTGCAAGCTGACTTGACGGCGTAGGGAGCCCAGTCGAGGAGGTCGCTGGCTGTTTTTCGGTCCAGCGACCAGTCCCGCTCGATACCGAAAATCGACCTTTGGCGTGTGCGCGGCGCAGAGTCGCCGCATGAACCATTCTTCTTCCAGCATTGATACGCACGGCGAGGCGGAGTGCCACCCGGATGCGCTTGTGCGCTTCGCGGCTTGGATGACAGCCGGGGACGGACTCGCGCCGCTGCTCCGGACTTGGGCAGTCTGCACGGGGGTCTTCCTCGTAGCACTCGCCATCGTCCTGCTCGTGCGATAGGCATTCCTCAGCCCCTGAGCTCGCGGCGCCGGTTTTCCGACGCGCCACGCCTACCGTAGCCCCCGATGGGTACCTCGGGACCAGACCTCCTCGTCGCCGCCTACTTGGCGCTCACCGCCGACGAGCAGACCGAGGGCTTCCAGCGCATCCGCGACCTGAGGGTCCGTGAGGAAGCCGGCGGCGAGTCAGCAGCCTCGCGCTTCGTCGCCTCGATGCAGAAGGTGGCCGACGTGCTTGGTCATTCCCCGACCGTTGGCGAGTACAAGGAGGTGCAACCAGAGCTTGCCGCTGCCGGCGAGCCTGTGGAGACCTTCGCTCGGGTCTATCGGCACTACGGCACCTGGCCGCGGGCGCTCGAAGCCCTGGAGTTGGCGCCGACCACTCCGGCCAGCCTCATCGAGGCCCGTTTCCGGTGTCGGCGCGTCGGCAAGGTGTGGCGCTACACGGAGGGCACGATGCGCGACGCCATCGTGCGCGCGACCGAGCACTGGGGCCGGCCCCCGAGCGTGGCCGAGTACGAGTGGTGGCGCGAGCGCGAGCTCGAACTGGCCCGGAACACCGGTGAGGAGGAGCCACATCTGCCGTCCAGCAACCCGTTCCGCAAGCGGTGGGGAACCTGGGAGGCGGCGCTCCTGCACTTCGGCTACACGCCCGAGGCGGTCGCGCTCAGACTCGAAGGCAAGATACAGCCGCACAACCGTCAGGCGGACCCGTATCTGCCCGACGGGATGCCGGTCGCCGAACTGGACGAGCCTGCCGGCATCGCCCTGCCACTCGCTCCCGCCGAGGCGCTGCGCATGGTCGCCGCTTACCGCGCGCTGGCTCGACGGTCGCGGTACGTGCTGACTGTGAGACTCGGGCTGGCGGGCGCGGAGCCGGTCAGCCTGCGCGCGGCGGGCGAGCCCCTGGCTCTGTCGCTCGACCGCATCCGGCAGATACAGATGCATGCCATCGACGCGCTCGCGGCTGCCGCGGCCGGCGATGCGCGCAACCGTCCCGAGCCGAGGTCGCTGCGCGACCGGGTCATCGAGACGCTGAAGACCCTCGCTGCATGAGAAACGACGACTCAGACTGGCCTCCCGAGGACGAAGACGACGAACTGGACGCCGACGCGGAAGCGACGCCCGGTGAGCGGCTCCTGTACGCGCTCGGGCAGGTCGAGCATCTCCAACGCGCAGGGCGTCTGCCGCGACAGGCGGCGCTCGCGGTCGAGGACATCGCTCGGATTGCCGGCGTCGCGGCCAAGTTGGAGTTCGTCACCCGCGACGGCCACGGCCAGCACTGCCACTTCCCCGACGAGGTGCTCGTCATCGGCTCTGGGCGTCCCGTCACCCGGCGACTCTTCAACGTCTGGGACTGGGCGGACTACCAGGAGTGGAAGGAGTGCATGGACGAGCTCGAAGAGCTCGATGACGGAGACGAGCTGGCGTGAACGGACCGCTCGGCGGGGCCCGCTTCGGTCGCCGCTGAGAAGCGCTTACCGTCCGACCCGTTCCTCATCATCCGTCAGCTGCCGTCTGCCAGCAGTCAGGGCAAATCCAAAACGGCGGTGATAAAGGAGGTGTCTCCGATGGCTACCAATAAGCCCTACGGGGACAACCGCCGCGTCGGAGCGGTCCGACAGCGCTCACAAGTCCAGATGCCGAACGGCAACTGGGTCAAGCGGGACGACAAGACAGGCCGCTTCATGGACGTCAAGTCCGACGGAAAGCCCTTCAAGGGCGTCCGTCGGGAGCACTAGGTCCAAGCGGTGACGGGGCGGGAGGTGCCAGCCTCCCGCCCCTCCTTTCGCTGCCGGGATGCGGTTCCCCTGCCCGAGTTCGGGTCAGGAGAGTTCGAGCTGAGCGACGGGTGGGCACAGCTCAGCTACCAGTAGGTCTGTTGAGGTGCCGGTGCGCTGGTCATAGCGCTTGTGGCTGACGGCGTGACCGTCGGGCCAGCGCTGTCCCTCGCGGCGGGCGAGCAGCCGCGGGTAGTCCTCGCCCTCCATCCAGTCGTGGTCGGGCCAGGCAACTTCCCCTGCGAAGAGTTCCATGCCCAGGTCTGAGGCCAAGACGCCGAATGGAGCGTCCGCCTCGTCCGGGCCGGCCAACTCCGGGCAGACGATGTCGACGGGGTCCTCGTCCGTGTCTGACTCGAAGTGCACGCGGGTGCCATCGGCCAGGTCAGCCCACCAGAACGAATTGGGGAGCGTGGCCGTCACCGACTCGCGACCCTGCGCCCGCAGAGCGATGATGCGCTCGGCGATGTCCTTGTTGGCGGAGTCGTGGTCAGCGAGTGCCCGCCACTGCTCTTCGAGTTCGGCGGTCAGCGGCAGCCGGAACTCAACGCCGGGCGCCGGCAGCTCATACCAGAAATCGTCGGGCTCCTCGTCGTAGTGGTAGCCCGGGATGTCGCCCTCCCGACGGCCCCAGGGAGCATTGGCCAGCCGGTGCAGAAGTTCCAGGCGCAGTTCAGCAGGCATGGTCGATGCTGGTGCTGTCTGCGGGAGCACGCATTGAAGCTCGCGCGTCTGCTGGCGCGCGACGGTCTTCTGCTTGCGGGCCTGGCGGCGGCTGCTCTTGAGGTGTCTCTTCGTGCTCATAGAAGAACGCTAGGAGTTCAGTGGAGCAAAACCGGGCGCGCAGGCGTGGCGAACGAGGGCTGATTACCCGGATGTCAGGGCCGCGAGCGGTAGGGAGCGACGATGGCTAGCCGAGGTCTGGACGCCACAGCTGGGCAATGGGCGGCGGCGGGGCGTCGCCATCGGCCACGTCGCTGTAGGCCAGCCACACGTAGCCCAAGCTCGGCTCGGGCTGCTCGGCCAGCGTCACCCGGCGCAGCGCGCCGTGAACCGTGTCGCCAAAGCTCTCGATGTAGTACCCGTCGCTCAGTTCGAACCCGCGCTTGCGAAAGAAGTCGCCCGCGGTTGACTCAAGCAGCAGCCGGCGCTCTTCGGTGGTGCAGCTCGCGAGGGTTTCGTTCAGTTCTTGGATGACGCGGCGAACCGCAGACAGCGGAGTCTCCTCGTGCGGAGCCGCGCCGCCCGTCCCGCGTTTGCCGGGCACGGCCTGGCCGAACCTTTCGTCGGCGGTCTCGCCCACTGGCCACGTTGTAGCCGATTAGCGGCCACGCTGCGTTCGGCAAAGGCGCTGCCTGCTGTCAGGTCCTGCGCCAGGGCGCCCAGTAGCGTGCCTTCTCGTAGAGGGCGCGACCGAGGTCGTCCTGCAGCTGGTCGTGCTCGGCGCTGTGGATGGTGCAGCGCATCGCCATCCGCTCCTGGGGCGTGTGGCATTTCGTGACCCATATCTCGAAGCGGTCGCATGCGCGATGGCGCTCCCAGAACCGGTAGGCAGCGGTGTTCTGGAGTTGCTCACCCTCGCTGTAGCCGGCAGTCCCTCGCGGGCCGGGGACGGCGTCTGAGAAACGGTCTGCCACTGGCAACTCAGAATACGGCTCCTGACAGGAGCCAGGGCCGAGGGCTCGAATTCGGTTCTCGTGGCTGCGGCACCTGACAGCGAGCGACCAACGCGCCCGCCCTCGCCGCGCGAACGAACCGAGTGGCAGGCGGTCTTCCGGCGCGCCCTCGCCCTCTCGTCACGCGAGCAGCTCAGCCTGTACGCAGCCCTGCGCGAGTACCTCGGGGTCGAACTGGAAGCCGAGAACACGCTGGACCAGCAGCTCCGCCGGCGCATCGAGGCACTGGAGGCGATGGAGAAGGTCGCGGCGAAGCTCAAGCTGCCCGCCGGGCGCGCTCCGACCGCTCAGCAGTTCAACGAGACAGCCAAAGAACTCGGTCTCAGCTGGAACAGCACCGCCGTGCTCACCGAATGGGGGCGGTGGCGCAACGCCACGCGGGCGTTCCTCGGTGAGCGCGTCCCGCAAACCCGAGAGCAACGCGCTATCCGGAGTCGCATCGCCGGCAAACAGGGAACGCACGAGACCTACATCGCTGGCGTGACCGCATGGCTCAAGACGGAGCCGCCTTCCAAGGCGAAGGCGGACTACGTGGCCTTCATCAGGCAGGAGAACAGTCGCCGACTACGCGCGGGTGATGGTGAGCTTCCCCTGCTGGCGCCTCCGTCGCTGCTGCAAGCGCTCAACATTGAGTGGGACGACATCGTGCGCTGCGCGAACAACGAGATTGAGTACGCCGAGGTCGCTGCGACCCGCGCGAGGGAACAGCTGGAACTCAGCGGCCCCCTACGACTGGTCGGCACCAAGTTCATCGCCTTGACGCACGGCATCTCGCAGCCGCATGCAGGCAAGCTCGGACGCAGCGACGGCTTCCCCACGACGGTCGCGCGCCTGAACGGGAAGTCGGCTTGGATGGCCGACGACATCCTGGCTCACAAGGACGGACGCCCCTTCCCCCGGCGTACGGAGGGAGCGATGCAGCGGCGCATCTACTCAAGCGCGGACATCGCCAAGCGGCTGGGCGTGAGTCAGGCGAGCCTCATCGGCCTCATTGGACAAAGTTCGCCCACAGTTCCGCAGCCGCAAGGCAGGATAGGTCAGGACTACTACTGGACGCCGGCGGCCTACCGTCAGTGGTCGCGAAGCCGGGACCGGAAGGCGGCGCGAAAGCGGTCCCGATAAGGACATCGCGATAGGCCGCGAACAGACCGAATATCCCCGATAAGGGAAAACGCCTCGGTTCGGGCCTTCCGACGGCCACGAAAAAGCCCGGAAACATTGGGTGTTTCCGGGCTCAAACGACGGCCACGAGTTGAAATCAGACCCCCTGCGCGCCGTATACGACGCTGACGACGAGCAGCTGTGGAAACAAGTGGGCCCCGGAGGCGTCCGCGAGCGCGCCTGCGAGCCCGCGCGCCTTCAGGCGCAGCGGTGGTATCGAGTACAGCGAGAAGGCAACCCAACCGCCGCCGTAGAGGGACCACGCAAGCACGTCGCCGCCCCAGGCGAGAGCTCCCAGCGCTGCCCCGAGAGCCACGCAGCCGCCAAGCGCTGCGACCGAGAACACCGGCGAGCGAGCCTCGAGGCGGTTCGGCTTGCCGGCCGCGCGGTCGATGTCGCGGTCCGTGAGATCGTTGACCAGGCTCACGTACGACGCCTCGACAGCGACGGCCATGACCGTCGTCGCCAGCGTGGGCCAGAGTCGCAACAGGGACAGGTGGGCCAGCAAGGCGCTGGCGTAGCCGGTGCCCAACATCGGTGCGAGCTTGTGCTCGAACCACTCGTGGGCCCTGACGATGCGGACGAGATCGTTGAGGCGGGCCGTCGCCGCGCTGATCGCTGAATGCACGTCCCCCATACGCGCTCACAGTAGCTGAGCCGGCTCACGGGGAAGCGCCGAGCCACGCTGAGCGGAAGACGCCGGGCTAGACTGCTAGGAAATCCCGCCCGGACGGATAACCCTTGAACGTAAGGAGCGCCGAGACAGCATGTCCACATACTCGGAGGCGGTGGCGTTGCAGATGAGCATGCCGAAGACCGGAGCCGTCCCCTGGGAGATCGCCAAGGTCTACAACGCCCTGCTGGCCGTGGCGAAGGACGAGAACCCCACCAGCATCAGCCTCGCGGTTCTCGAGCCGCTGAAGCAGAACTCGATCGGCAAGGGCTCGAACGTCAGCGCTGAAAGCCTGGGGACGATGGTTGCGATCGTCGCTGCCGCGCTCAAGGGGCCGAACGACTGATCGGAGGTTGGCGATGGAGTTTGGACTGCACGTTTCGAACTTCACCTGGAGTGGGCGCGGCGGCGCGGAGCTCGGGCCGACCCTGGCCAGGCTGGCGCGAACGGCTGAGAGCGCAGGCGTCTCGCGCCTGACGGTGATGGACCATGTCTGGCAGATTGCGCACATCGGGCCACCGGAGCACGAGATGCTCGAGGCCTACACCACGCTCGGATTCCTTGCCGCGCACACCGAACGGGTGCGGCTGCACACCCTCGTTACCGGTGTCGTCTACCGCGAGCCTGGCTTGCTGGCGAAGATCGTCAGCACGCTCGACGTCCTGTCCGGTGGGCGCGCCGGGCTCGGCATCGGGGCGGCGTGGAACGACGAGGAGTCGCGAGGGCTCGGCCTTCCGTTCCCTCCGATCGCCGAGCGCTTTGAGCGACTCGAGGAGACGCTGCAGATCTGCCTTGCGATGTGGAGCGATGGCGAGCAGCCCTACGACGGCGCGCACTACCGGCTGGCGCGCACGCTGAACTCGCCGCAGCCGCTCACACGGCCTCGACCGCCGATCATGATCGGCGGGGCTGGTGAGCGCAAGACGCTGCGACTGGTCGCCAAGTACGCGGACGCCTGCAACCTGTTCGGTGGGCCCGACACGGCGCACAAGCTGGCGGTGCTGCGCAGTCACTGCGAGCGAGAGGGCCGCGACTACGACACCATCGAGAAGACGGCCACGTGCGCCGTCGGCAGCGAGAGCGCCGGGGAGGTGCTCGAGCAGCTGCGCGCGCTGCACGACGCCGGCTTCACCGTCGCGTACACCTCGCTGCGCGGTCCCGACCCGCTCGCGACGCTGGAGATGCTGGGGACCAGCGTGCTGCCCGAGATCGCCGGCTGGTAGTCGCCCGTCGCCGAGGTCCGCCGGGAAGGTCACGGCTACTTCACCGCGTGGTCGCTGGGGCTGCGTATGGTTGGCGGCGGCGCTGAATAGGCGCCGGGAGCGCAGCCAGCTGCGATGAAAGGAACGACGTGGACGTCGAGAGCATCACGGAGTCAGCGGAGCACGATGTGCAGGAGCAGGGCAGCGCAGAAGGCGTCGAGCACGACGCCGAGCAGCTGGAAGGGGTCGCGACCGGTGGCGGGAACGTTGCCGGCAAGGACGAGGATGCGGTGCCGGCGATCGAGGGCGACACAGTAGCGTAGGGCGGTAGCGCAGATTCCTTGGGCTTGGCCGGCCCGGCGGGCGGCCTCCGTCCGCCGGGTCGGCACTCCGCTGGAGCGGGTTGACTAGAATTCCCGGCGGTCCGGTAGATGAGCGACGAGCGTGACGGAAAATGAGTAACGACGTCGCTGCGCGGCGAGCACGCATGCCGGCCGGCAGCGAGCTGTTTTTGGACACTCGCTCGCTGAGCACAAGCCATCGACGGCTGGCATCGCTGCTGGCCCCCGGCATGACAGTGCTCGACGTCGGCTGCGGGTCCGGAGCGATCACGCGCGGAATCGCCGAAGCCGTGAGCCCCGGTGGGATGGTGCTCGGCATCGACGTCAGTGCCGAGCTCATCGGCCATGCGATCCGCGGCGGCGAGGGCGCGAACCTGACCTACGAGGTCGCTGACATCCACCTGCTGGATCGGCCGGCGTCGTTCGACGTGGCGAGCGCGGCGCGGGTGCTGCAATGGCTGAGCGATCCGATGCCGGCGCTGCGGGCGATGATCGACGCCGTGAAGCCGGGCGGGACGGTCGTCGTGCTCGACTACGACCACACGAAGCTGGAATGGGATCCCGAGCCCCCGGCCGCGGTCGGCCGCTTCTATGACGCATTCCTGCAATGGCGCGCCGAAACGGGGTTCGACAACGAGCTCGCCCGACACCTGCCCGCCATGTTGAGGCAGGCGGGACTGCTCGAGGTCAGCGAGAGCGACGAGTCCGAGGTCGCGACGCGCGGCGAGCGCGATTTCGCGACGCGCGTCGCATTGTGGCCGAACATCATCGCGACACGCGGACACCAGCTGGTCGGCGACGGCGCGCTCAGAGAAGCCGAGCGGTCACGGGCCGAAGCCGAGTTCCGGAGCTGGATCGAGACCGACGCCGAGCGCCAGGTGCTGCGTCTCAGCGCGGTCGTCGGGACACGGCCGCTCGGCTGACGAGAACGCGCGGCATCAGCTCGGCGTGAACGGCTGCCAGAGGCTGACACTGATCGTGCTGGGGTCCTGCGGGGCGTTGCACACTGGGAGGTAGGACAAACTGCCCGATTCAGGGGTGATCCGGATCGGCGCGCTCGCGGGCGCGAGCGTGACGAAGATGCCGGACGGTCGCTTGCCATCGCGCGGCGGCGAGGCGGGGTCGCACCAGTTGGTCCATTGAAACTGCGCTGTCGCCGTGTGTCTTGCGCTGAGCGTCAAGGCGACGTAATGCTTGCCGGGGACCTCGATGAGCGGCTTGGCGGCTCGCTCGACGACCCGCTCGCCCGGGGAACCGCCGCGCACGGTGATCGCCGGGCGGCCCGAGAGGCGGCAGGCCGTAGGACCGCGGTTGGCGACGAAGATCGAGCCCAACAGCGACTGCGTGGCGCCCTGGGCGTTGAGCGTCACAGTGACGTTGGCGGCTCGGCATGAGCCGATCGTGACGTGGTCGGTCGCAGCGGAGGCCGTTGCGGCGGTGGCACCCGTAGCGAGCGCCGCCGCGACGCCGAGCAGTGTGAGGCATGTTGCGCCGGAAGCCCGCACGTCGGCGAGCCTACGCCGTGACGGTTTCGGGCACCATCCGTATTTGAGCGCAAGGCGGTGGTGGAAAACGCCGCTTGCACGGCTATGCGGGGGAAAACTAGACTCGCGGGATGACAGCTTCGTCGCCAGAGCCGAGCTCCGGCCCGTTCGAGGTCGTCATCGCCGGTGGGGGTGTCGGCGCGCTCGAGACGATGATGGCGCTGCGCAAGTTCGCTGCGGACCGCGTGCGGATAACGATGGTCTGTGACAACGACGAGTTCGTCTACCGGCCGCTGATCGTTCGCGAGGCGTTCGCATATCCGCCGGCACCGCGCTACCCGCTGGCGCCGATCGCCGCCGATCACGGTGCGCAACTCGTTAGCGGGCGCGTCGCCTGGGTCAATCCCGAGGAGCGGTTGCTGAACACCGATGGCGGCGAGGCGATCCGCTACGACGCGTTGCTCGTGGCGCTCGGTACGCAGGCGCGGCCCTACTATCCGCACGCGCTGACCGTCGACGGCCTCGCGCTCGACGACACGCTCCACGCCCTCGCACGCAACGTCAACGAGGGCCGCGTGCGTCGCGTCGCGTTCGTCGTGCCGCCGGCGGCGGTGTGGGCGCTGCCGATCTACGAGCTCGCGCTGATGATGGCCCACGGGGCGTACTCGATGTCCGAGCACTGCGCAATGTCGCTCGTCACCCCCGAAGCGGCGCCGTTGGAGATGTTTGGCACGCAGGTCAGCGGCGGCGTGAGTGCGTTGCTGGCGCTCAACGGCATCGATGTGTTCACGGCATCGCAGGCCGAGGTCCCCGACTCGCGGACGGTCCGGGTGAAGCCGTACGGCCCCGAGCTGGCGGTCAACCGGGTCGTCGCTCTGCCAGCGCTGGTCGGCGCGGACATCCGCGGGCTCCCGGTCACCGCCGATGGGTTCCTCGCGGTCGACGAGTCAGGGGCCGTCGGTGGGGTCGACGGCGTGTATGCGGTCGGTGACATCACCGACTTCCCGGTCAAGTTTGGCGGCGTCGCGGCGCAGCAGGCCGATACTGCGGCGGCGGCGATCGCCGCGCTTGCCGGCGCGACGGTTACTCCCGACACGGCTGAGCCGAAGATCCAGGGGATCCTCTTCACCGGCGACGGGCCGCGCTACCTCACGGCGCAGCTCAGCGGGCGATCGGTCTCGATGTCGCGATTCAGCGAGCGGCCGCCGGCCGAGTTGAAGCAGAAGATCTTCGCGAAGTACCTCGCGCCCTACCTCGATCAGCTCGAACGTCCGGAGCGCTCCGAGCGGCCAGGCCGCACGACGGTCCCTTCATAGGGGCGCCAGGCTGCGGTCTGAACCTCGACGGCAGCCTCGCCGTCGGTGCAGGCGATCGCTGCGCCGAAGTCGTCGCGAAACACCGAAAGCATGTCCGTATCGCTCGGCAGCGTGTCGGCGACGAAGCGGGCGATCGAGTGCTGCTCGGCGATCTCGGCGAGCCGGGCGAGCAGCAGCGTCGCCAGGCCTAGCTGCCTGTGGTCCTCTGCCAGCGCGACGGCAACCTCCGCGCAGGGGCCGTACAGCCGGATGTAGGCCGCATGGCCAACGATCCGCCCGTCGGCCGGGATCGCCAGCAAGCCGAGGTAGTCGACGCCGTCGGCCGTGTGTGCCGCTTGGGCGGCCCGCCGCACATCGGCGGCTTCGGCGAAGAAGCGCGCCGCGCTCGGGCGCAGCGACAGCGTCTGGAGGAACTCGGCGATCGCCTGCTCGTCAGCGGTGCTCACAGCGCGCACGACGACGGTCGCATCATTTGCTAGGACGACGGTCTCGGGCGGCCGCGTAGGCTGGTGGGGGTGAGAAGCCGGTATGACGTCCTCCTATACGGGTAGGACATCGAGGGTAGGCTCGGTGCGTGGCGAGGCCATCGGGAGCTACCCGCAAAACCCGTGTGCGGACTACTGATCCGGGGTTCGGGTGCAGCTAGGCCGAGCGCAGGCCCGGCTCGTCCTGATCGGCCGCGTAGGTCAGCGGCAGATCGGCAAGCACGCGCGTGCCGGTGGGCGAGGAGTCGATCGAGAGGGTCCCCCCGGCCAGTAGCACGCGCTCGCGCATACCGGTGACGCCGAAGCCGTCGGAGGGCTCCTCGGGATCGAAGCCGTGGCCGTCGTCGGTGATCGCGACGCTGATTGCATCGTCGGCCAGCGTCAGCGTCACGTCGACATGGCCGGCGGCGGAGTGCTTGATCGCGTTGGCAAGCGACTCCTGAACCAGGCGGTAGACCGCGGTCTCGAGCTCCGGCGCGAGCCGCTCGTCACTACTCACCGGGTCGGGAATGTCGAGCTCGCAGGTAACGTCGATCCCCTGAATCGCCTGCTGGCGGGCGATCAAGGACTCGATCGCCGGGCGCAGCCCGAGCTCGTCGAGCGCGGCGGGGCGGAGCTCGGTGATGATCGCGCGCAGGTTCGCGATCTCGTGCTCGATCTGCTCGACCGCCTGGCTCAGCACCTCGGGCGTCTGCGCCGCGTCGCCGCGTCGCAGGGCGCCGGCCAGCAGCACCCGCAGGCCGCCGAGTGCCTGCAGCGTCTCGTCGTGCAGCTCGCGCGCCCAGCGGCGACGCTCGGAGTCCGCGGCCGCGAGCGAATGGCGCATTCGATCCTCCTGCACGGTCCGCGCCGTGGCGACCGCAGTCGCGGCGCTTGCGGCGAAGCCGCGCAGGAAATGCTCGTGCTCTTCGGTGAAGGTGGCACCGCTGCTGCGGTCGAACGCGGCGAGAATTCCGAGTGCCTGGCCGCGGTAGACGAGCGGGACGAGCAGCGCGGTGCGCGCATCGGTGACGCCGAGCTGCTCGGAGGCGATGCGCAGACGCGAGGGAACGTCGGCGATCCGCTCCGCGCGCTGCGAGGAGAGCACCTGGCCGGACATCGAGCCGTCGATCGGCACGCGCAGGCCGGTCGCTGCCGTCACATGGCCCGCGGCTGCCGCGACGACGAACTCGTCCCCCTCACGCAGCATGATGATCATGCTGCGGGCGTCAACCAGCGCGCGGCCACGCTTGACCGTCAGCTCCAGAACACGCCCGAGGTCAGTCTCCGCGCCGACCGCGACGGCGACCGCCTGGGTCGCTTCGAGGCCGCGAATCGCACGCTCCAGCTCGTGGCGGCGAGTTAGCGCGGCCTGGTGCAGGCGCGCGTTCTCGATCGCGATCGCAGCCCATTCGGCGACGATGACCACCGTCTCCTCATCCGTTTCGTCGAAGTCGCCACCCGCCTTCTCGGTCAGGTAGAGGTTGCCCCACGGCAGGCCGCGGATCAAGATCGGCACCCCGAGGAAGCTGCGCATCGGCGGATGGCCGGCAGGAAAGCCATAGGACTGCGGATGGGAGCCGAGATCGGCGAGGCGCAGCGGGCGCGGATCACCGATCATCACGCCGAGGATGCCGCGGCCGCGCGGCAGGTCGCCGATCGCACGCTGGGTCGCCTCATCGATCCCTGCAGCGATGAACCGCTCGAGCCCGCGCCGCTCGTCGTCGAGCACACCGAGGGCTGCGTACTGGGCTCCGGTCAGCTCGCGTGCGGTGTCGAGCAGCTGGTTGAGCACGTCGTCCAGCTCGAACTGGGACACGAGCACGCGGCCCGCGTCGAGCAGGCGGTGGAGGTGCTTGTTTGTCAGCGGACTGCTCACTGGCTGGCTACCAACAAGGCGCGAAGCGGGGGGCGGCAGGCATCGCCGGCCCCCACGAATCTTGCGATCCCTTCTCGTGAGGACACGCAGACAGTAGCGGGCCGCAAAGTGGCATGCGGCGCTCGCGGCTCGCCGGCGCGGTGCGATCTCTACCATTCACCGATCGTGGGGAGCGGAAGGTCAAGAGCGGCATCAAGGTGAGGGCGATGGCATCGACTGGCGGCAACAGCGGACTGCACCGAGCACGTATGCGGCTCCTCGTGCACGACGGGCTCGGACCGGCGCTCGGCGTGGCTGCGGCTGCGGCGATCGTCGCCGGTGTGGCGGGCGTGAGCGTCGCACTCGCCGCGCATGCGGCGCAGGGCGCGAGCGGCCAGAGCGGCCAGACCGGCGTGAGCGGGATGAGCGGAGCGAGCGGCACCACTGCCAGCAGCGGCAGCAGCGGAGCGACCGCCGGGCAGACGCGCGTGCTGCACGTTCCGCCGCCGACCGTGCAGGACGCCGTGGCCGGTGTCGCGGTCAAGCTGAACGGCCCGGCTGACGCGAATAGCCCGAAGCCGTGGTTCGAGCCGCACGTCGCCGGCAGCTGGACAGTCGTTGGCGACAGCGAGAGGTTCACGCCAAAGGTGACGCTCACGCCGTGCGGTAGCTACGAGATGACGATTCCCGCGAGCACGTTCGCGAGCGGCGAACAACCGCTCGGCAGCGCCAGCCACGTCAGCTTCGAGGTTGCCTGCCCGTCGATCACGGCCCTGCAGGAGGCGCTCGCGCGGCTCAACTACCTGCCCTACCGGCTGACCAGCTACTACGGCGTCAACCTCAACGTCCCGCTGACGCGGGCGCTCGCCGCGCAGCGCGCGTACGAGCTGCCACACGGCGACCTGCACCCGAGCTACAGAGATGTGCCGTCGCTGCAGCTCGGAACGATGGACCCGACGACGACGGGTGCGCTGGAGATCTACGACCAGGACCACGACATCCCGCTCGGGACAGCGCCGGACGCGGCGCTGTGGACGAGGCTGATCGCGGAGGAGGCGGACAACTACCGCAACCCGCGTCCCTACACCTGGGTCACCGTGACGGAGAACACGGACCCGGAGCTGCTCGAGGTCCACGAGAACCGGAGGATCGTCATCTCGAGCCCGACGAACACCGGCGTGCCCGGCGCTTGGACCCAGACCGGCGACTTCGCGATCTACGTTCGCTACGTCTCAACGACGATGACCGGGACGAACCCCGACGGGACGCACTACAGCGACCCGGGCGTGCCGTGGGTCAACTACTTCAACGGCGGCGACGCCGTGCACGGGTTCCCCCGCGCGTCCTACGGGACCCCACAGTCGAACGGCTGCGTCGAGCTGCCGATCCCGACCGCTGCCATGGTCTATCCGCTGCTTGCGGTCGGCGACATGGTCGACATCAGCGACTGACTCTGCCTGCCTGTTCGTGGGCTTGCGCTGCGCCCACAGAAGGGCGCGAAGCGCAGCGTTCCGCACTGCTTACGTCGTGAAGAGCGGCGGGGGCTGGCCGTGGTGGCCGCCCAAGATGACCACCCAGGCACAGAACGTGGCAATCGCGGAGTCGCAGGGCCTCCTCCTGCGATCCGCGACTGCCACCGTCCTGCCTTACCGCTCAGGCCCCTTCGTCTAGGCCGTCGCAGCTCCGAAACTGCCCAGCGTGGCAACGTCGGCCGGGTACACCTCGTGCCCGTGGAGGGCCGAGTCGCCCGCCTCCAGCACGTCATCCGGTTCACGCAGCGGCAGGAACAGCCCGATCAGCTTGAGCAGGATGAACGTCACGAGACCATCCCAGACGATGATCGCGAGCGCCGCCAGGAACTGCCACTTCAGCAGCTCGAGGTTGCCGCCGAAGATGACTCCCGAGCGGCCGATTGCGCTGCCGTGGGCCTTGTTTCCGACGTAGGTCCCGATGATCCCCGGATCGGCGAAGATCGCCACTAACAGGCCGCCGGTGAAGCCGGCGATCCCGTGCGTGTAGACCACGCCGAGCGTGTCGTCGACCTTGCTGAACGGCGGTATCCGGCTGAGGTAGCGGATCGCCATCCAGACGACGGTTGACGCGATGACGCCGAGGCAGATCGCCCCGTAGCCGTTGACGAAACCGGCAGCCGGCGTGATCGCGACAAGGCCCGTGATCATGCCGTTGACAGTGCCGATGATGCCCGGCTTGTCGCGGTAGATCATGTCCCAGAAGACCCAGACCATCATCGCCACGGCGGTGCAGAGGTTCGTGTTGATGACCGCGACCGAGGCGTCGGTGCCCGCGAAGTACGGATCGCCTCCGTTGAAGCCGTTCCAACCGAGCCACAGCAAGCCGGCGCCAACCGCCACCATCAGCAGGTTGTTCGGAGCGTCGACCTCGCGGTCTCGCGCGAGTCGCGGCCCGATCACCGCCGCGGCGACGAAGCCCGAGACACCAGCGGCGAGGTGGATCACGTAACCACCGGAGAAGTCGAGGGCACCCTGCTGGGCGAAGAAGCCACCGCCCCACAGCAGGAACGCGTTGACCGCGTAGGCGAAGGTGATCCACAACACGACGAACGGCATCCACGCCCTGAAGTTCACGCGGCCGAGCACGCTGCCGAGCATCAGGATCGGCGTGATCGCGGCGAACACGAACTGGAAGTAGACGAGCGTGGACTGCGGGAAGTGGAAACCGAACGGGAACGCGGACTTCAGTAACGGGATGTTCGCGATCCCCTGCTCGCCGTGCGCGCTGAGGACGCTACCCGGGATACCGACGAAGTTCCCGAGCAGACCGCTGTGCGTACCGAAGATATGCGCAGGGTTGCCGAAGCCCATGTCGAACGCCCACAGCGTCCACGTGATGAGCACCAGCCCGAAGGCGACGAACGTAAGCATCATGCTGTTGACCGACCAGCGCTTCTGCATCACGCCGCCGTACAGCACGACGAGTCCAGGGACGCTCATCAGTCCGACGAGCGTTGCGGCGGTCATCTGCCAGGAGTTGTCCCCTGGATGGAGCCAGTTGGGGTACGGCGCTAATGCTGAGGCGAGCATGGTCCTCCTATGGACGTGGACGTGCTGCAGCACGCCGCGGGCGCGACGAGCCAAGGTCATTTCTAAGGTTCAGCTGGGGACGGGGATAGCTCCACGCGGCCAAGATTGGCGGGGCGTATTTGGACAATCGTCGAAGCGCCCAGTGTGGGCGGGTGTTTTCGACGTTGTAGGCTGAGCTCGTGGCGATCTCCACGACGCTCTACAACGACTCGGCGTGCCCGTGGGCGTACTCGGCGAACCCGGCGCTGGACGTGCTGCGCTGGCGCTACCGCGAGCAGCTGCAGTGGCGGCTGGTGGTGATCGTGCTGCGCGAGGACACCGCGGGCTCGCAGGCGAGCGGCTACACGCCGGTTCGCCAGGCGCGCGGCTGGCGGATGTTCCGCGACCGCTACGGGATGCCGTTCAGCCCGCAGGCGCGTGAGCGGCTCGTCGCCAGCGGGCGGATCTGCCGGGCCGTGGTCGCGACGCGGCTCGCGCACCCGGGTCGCGAGTTCGCCGTGATGCGCGCACTGCAGTTCGCGTGGTTCACGACGACGGCGCTGCTCGACGAGGACGAAGCGATCGCAAGCGTGCTGGCGCGCGTCGACGGGGTGGACGGCGCGGCGGTCGTCGCGGCGCTCGACTCGCCGGCGGTCATCGAGGCCTACGAGGCGGACAAGCGCGAGGCGCGCACCGCGGCCGGCGGGCCGACCGAGTTCCAGGGCAAGGCGGCGGTGAGCGACGGGCTGGTGCGCTACACCGCGCCGTCGGTTGTCTTCGAGCTGGGCGAGCGGCGGTTGGAGGCGGGAGGCTTCCAGTCGATCGAGGCCTACGACGTGCTGATCGCGAACCTCGACACCGGCCTGGTGCGGACGCCGCCGCCCGACGGTCCGCTGGCGTTGCTCCAGTACTTCAGCGACGGGCTGTGCACGCAGGAGGTGGCCGAGCTGCTCGCCGGACACCTCGAGGCGGTCGACCGCGTCGCCGCCGAGGAGGCGCTGATCGAGCTCGCGGGCGCCGGAGCGGTGACGCGCGAGCCGCTCGGCGACGACGCGCTGTGGCGCGCCGTCAGTTGAGCGACGGGTCGATCGGCATGCGCGCGAGCAGCGCGAAGGCGCCGCCCTTGCGGCTGAGCGTCGTTGACCACAGCAGCGTGGAGTCAGCCGCCCACAGCTCGTCGGGGGCGAGCTGACCGATGAACCAGGCCTCCTGCTCGAGCTCCGCGTCGAGCTGACCGGGCGCCCAGCCGGAATGGCCGGCGAACACGCGCGCGCGGCGAACGCCGGTCTGGAGATCGGCGAGCTCGCAATGGGCCGCCGGCAGGCCGATGTCGCCGAAGATCAGCAGCGCGGCGAGCGAGGGGTCGGCGAAGTCGGCGAGGACGATCGCACTGTCGGGTGCGACCGGCCCACCCGCGTGGAGCACCGCTCCCGGCTCGACCAGCTGACCGAGCCCCGGGGCGAGCGCGGCGAGCGGTGTGTGCAGCGGGCGGTTGAGGACGAGACCGAGCGCTCCCTCCTCGCCGTGGGCCGCGATGAGCACGACCGTGCGCGCGAAGTTCGGGTCGCTGAGCGACGGCGCGGCGATCAGCAGCTTCCCCTGCAGCGAATCCATGGCCCGATCTACACTACCCGCCGCGCTGCGCCGTGTCGCGATGCAGGCGCGAGTGCCGGATCGGCCGCGCCCGGCGGGTAGGATCGATACGGCGATGGCGATCAACGTGACCCTGCCCGACGGCAACCAGCTGGAGCTCGGCGACGGCGCGAGCGGCGCTGACGTCGCGGCCGCGATCGGGCCTGGTCTGGCGCGCGCTGCGCTGGCGATCGAAGTCGACGGTGAGCTGCGGGACCTCGCGGCGAACGTGGCGGACGGGGCGAGCGTGTCGATCGTGACGGCGCGCGGCGAGCAGGCGCTGACGCTGATCCGCCACGACGCGGCGCACGTCCTGGCGGCGGCTGTGATGGAGCTCTACCCGGGAGTCAAGATCTCGATCGGCCCGGCGATCGAGAACGGCTTCTACTACGACTTCGAGTTTCCCGACGGAGTGCGCGTGTCCGAGGACGACTTCCCGGCGATCGAGGAGCGGATGCGCGCGCACGTCAAGGCCGCCGAGCCGTTCGTGCGCGAGGACGTCGCCGTGGCGGTGGCGCGCAAGCGATTCCTGGGCGAGGGGCAGGACTACAAGGTCGAGCTGATCGACGACCTCGTCGCCGGCGAAGGCGTCGAGGCGGTGTCGCTGTACACGAATGGCCCGTTCACCGACCTCTGTCGCGGGCCGCACGCGCCGAGCACCGCGACGGTGAAGGCGTTCGCGCTGCAGTCGGTGGCAGGCGCGTACTGGCGCGGCGACTCGACGCGGACGATGCTGACGCGGATCTACGGCACCGCGTTCTTCACGAAGGACGAGCTCGAAGCGCACCTCGAGCGGCTCGAGCTCGCGCGCGCGAGAGACCACCGCCGCCTGGGACGCGAGCTCGGCCTGTTCCAGTTCTCCGAGCTCTCGCCCGGCGCGGCGTTCTGGAGCGGGCACGGCACGACGCTGTGGAACACGCTGCGGGACCTGATGCGCGAGCTGACGCTCGCCCGCGGCTACGAGGAGGTCAAGACGCCGCTGCTGTTCGACGCCGAGCTGTGGAAGATCTCCGGGCACTGGGACAAGTACCGCGAGAACATGTTCGTGACCGGCGACGATGAGCGCCAGTTTGGGCTGAAGCCGATGAACTGCCCCGGCCACTGCGCGCTGTACGCGATGGACCGCCACTCCTACCGTGACCTGCCGGTGCGCTTCGCGGAGCCGGGGCTGCTGCACCGCAACGAGCCGTCGGGGACGCTGCACGGGCTGCTGCGGGTGCGCCACTTCGCGCAGGACGACGGACACATCTTCTGCACCGAAGAGCAGGTCCAGTCCGAGGTTGTGGAGCTGCTCGACTTCGCCGGCGAGGTGCACCGCCTGTTCGATCTCGACACCCGCCTGGAGCTGTCGACGCGACCGCCGGTGAGGATCGGCGATGACGCGCTATGGGATCGAGCGGAGGCGGCGCTCGCCGCGGCGCTTGCCAGTCACGGCCTCGCCTACGAGCTGAACCCGGGCGACGGGGCGTTCTACGGGCCGAAGATCGACATGCACGTGACCGATTCGCTCGGCCGCTCCTGGCAGCTCGGCACGATCCAGCTGGACTACAACTTTCCTCAGCGGTTCGAGCTGACCTACACCGGGGCCGACAACGCCGAGCACCGGCCGGTGATGATCCACCGCGCCATTCTCGGCTCGCTGGAGCGGTTCATCGGCATCCTGCTCGAGGACCGTGGTGGGCTGCTGCCGGTGTGGCTGGCACCGGTGCAGGCGGTTGTGCTGCCGATCGCCGACCGGCTCAACGGTGCGGCGGCAGCGGCGGCCGGAGCTCTGCGCGAAGCCGGCGTGCGCGTCGAGGTGGACGGGCGCAGCGAATCGATCGGGCGCAAGATCCGCGAGGCCGAGCTGCACAAGATCCCCTACATGCTCGTGCTTGGCGAGCGGGAGTCCACCGACGGGACGCTGTCGGTGCGCGAGCACGGGGGCGACGACCGCGGCGCGATCGCGGTCTCAGAGCTCGCGGCAGAGCTCGCTGAGATCAACGGCAAGCGGTCACGGTGAGCGGCGGACCGCGCCGGCTGGCGGCGACATTCGTGTACCCGTCGCGCCCGAACGCTGGTCAGCGGCCCACAGCCTTGCTATGCTCGCCAGCGTTGGAGGCAGCCACGCTCACTCCGCCGCGCCTGAAACCAGCTTGACGCGCGCGCGCCCGCAATAGTGCCGGTTCCTCGCAGGTTCGACCGGCGCCCGCCCGAGCGGGACCTCACTCGTATTAACGAGCGGATCCGCGTGCCGGAAATCCGCCTGATTGGTGAGGATGGCCAGCAGATCGGTCTGCTGAAGATCGAAGACGCACTCCGCTACGCGCGGGACCGCGACCTCGACCTCGTCGAGGTGGCGCCTGAAGCGAGGCCGCCGGTCTGCCGCGTGCTCGACTACTCGAAGTACAAGTATGAGCAGGCTCAGAAGGTCAAGCAGGCGCGCAAGCACCAGCAGCAGATCACGATCCGCGAGATCAAGTTCCGGCCAAAGATCGCCCAGCACGACTACGACACCAAGAAGGGCCACGTCGAGCGCTTCCTGCGTCACAAGGACAAGGTCAAGGTGACGATCATGTTTCGCGGCCGCGAGGTGACCCACCCCGAACGCGGCGTGATGATCCTCGACCGGCTCGCCGAGGAGCTCGCGGAGTTCGCCGTCATCGAGCAGCGCCCGCTCCAAGACGGGCGCAACATGACGATGATGCTCGGGCCGTCGAAAGCGGTGCTGGCCGGCCAGTTCGAGAAGCTGGGGGCCGGCGCTGTTGTCGCCGACGCGACAGCAGGCGCTGCGCCTACCGACAACGGTGCTGTTCCGGCTGGGGCTGCTGTCGCGGCGCTGGAGGGCGGGGGCGCGAGCGGCGCCGAGCCGGCTGCGCCGGACGGGGCCGAGGTTGTGGCTGTGCCGGAGCCCGTAGTAGCCGTGGCCGCGCCGGCGAAGGCTCCCGCCGCCGCGCCGAGAGCTGCCGTAAGGCCGAAGGCTGCCGCGAAGCCGAAGGCTGCGACTGCGCCGAAAGCGGCCGCCGCGCCGAAGGCTGCCGCCGCGCCGAAGGCTGCCGCTGCGAAGGTCGCCGCGAAGCCGAAGGCGCCGGCGAAGCCGAAGACGGCGGCGGCTGCGAAGCCGAAGGCGCCAGCCAAGCCGAAGCCGTCCGCGGACGCCTAGCGCTCAGGCGCGAAGCCGAGCAGGCGCCGCCGTCGTGGCGGCCCGTCAGCGCGAGACGACGCGCCTGAACAGAACCGCGCAGATCGCCGCCGCCACCAGCGCCAGTATCGGCACTGTCGCGCCGATGACGCCCGCCACGGCAAGCACGAGGCCGACCACGCCGACGAGACCCAGGACGCCGCCGCCCACGGCGAGCCGGTACGCGCGCCGCTCGCGCACTCGCCGGGGGGTGTAGCTGCCGCGTTTCTGGAGGTCGCTCATCGTCCGGGTCGGCGTCCCATCCTGTTGCGCCGCCAGAAGTAGTAGCCGACGGCAACGATGATCAGCAGCAGCACGAGCCCAAGGCCCGCGGCGTGTCGCCGGTGGTGCTCGCTCGCCGCGGCCAGCGCGACAGTCGCCATGGCTGTGGCGGCGTGGATCATCTAACGGCGTTGCTCACGAGATCGCCCAGCCGATGATCCTAGCCGGCGTCGCGCTGCGCCGGCAGCTCCGGGTGACGGGGCGCTGCGGCGGGGCTAGTCACCAGCGGTCAGGCCGGCGAGCGCGGCGCTGCGTTCCCAGAGCTCTCGCGCGAGGTCGTCGTCGCGGGCCTGGAGGCTCGGCGTCGCGACCTTCTCGTCCACGACGTAGGCACCGGTGAGGCCGGCGGCGTCATCGGACAGCGCGAGCCACACGAGCGAGCGGGCACCGCGCTGCGGTGAACGGAGAGCCGGTGCGCCGATCGTCGTGAGGACCTTCCAGATGCCGGGCTCGTTCTTGCCGAAGCCGGTGCGCACCGCGCCTGGGTGGTAGCAGTTGGCGTGCAGCTCCGGCGCGCGCCTGGCGAGCTCGCGCGTGAACAGGATGTTGCACAGCTTGGATGTCCCGTAGACGCGCATCGCCGCGTAGGACTTCGCGGATTGCAGGTCATCGAGATCGAGCAGCCCTCCCTGGTGGGCGTTCGAAGCGGTCGTCACGACGCGCCCGCCGGCGAGCCGGTCACGCAGCAGGTTGGTCAGCAGGAACGGAGCGAGATGGTTCAGCGCGAACGTTCGCTCGAGGCCTTCGGAGGTCTCCTGGCGCCCGGCGAACAGCGCCCCGGCGTTGTTCGCGAGCACATCGATCTGTGCGTAGCGCTCACGGACCTGCCCTGCGAGCGCTCGCACCTCCCGCATCAGCGTGAGGTCGGCGACATGCTCGTGAACCGGCGCACCGCCGCCGGCGGCCCGTGCCTGCTCCGCGACGCTGCTGACGCGCTCCGGGTCGCGACCCACCAGCGCAACCTCGGCCCCCTGGCGTGCGAGCTCCACAGCCGCAGCCTGGCCGATGCCACGCGTAGCGCCCGTGAGCAGCACGAAGGTCACGTCGCCACACGTTACAAGCAGCAGCCCGGCCGGTGCGTGCGCGTTACGGGCCCCGACAGCGAGCCGTCGAACACGCGGTGCGACGAACAAATAGGGTCCGGAGCGTGCCCTCGAGCAACGTAGGAAGCACCAATGGGCCCGAGCGCTCGGCGCCACCGCAGACCCGCTCCGTGCTCCGGTTGGCGGGCGCGACGGCGACGGCAGCCACCGTCGCCCTGGCGGTTGCGGCTTGCGGGTCGGGGTCGTCCCCGTCGGTCACGCCGAACTTCGTCGCGAAGGCCAACGCGATCTGCATGGCGGCGAACACCGAGGTTGCGGACCTCGTGCCGGCGACATCGCTGAAGACGTCGCTGACGCTGCTCAAGGCGGGGCTGACGATCGACGAAAGCGAACTTGCCCAGCTCAACGGTCTCACGGCACCGAGCAACAAGCAGGCCGTCTACACGGCGGAGCTCGCGGTGGCGCGCAAGGAGATCACGCTGATCAAAGAGGTGATGGCCGATGAAGCACGCGGTGACAGCAGCGCCGTTCAAGCGGTCTCAGTTCGAGCCGAGAAGCTCACTGCCGCGGTCGACCCAGGCCTCGTGCACATCGGTCTGTACCCCTGCACCGTCACTCCCGTGCCGTCGCGGCGTTCCTAGGGCTCCTAGCCTCCCGGTCAGCCGCCGACCGCCGGCTGTCTGCCATACTCCGCTACTCGTCATGCCCAAGATGAAGAGTCATTCCGGCGCCAAGAAGCGCTTCAAGCTGACCGCCACCGGCAAGGTGCAGGGCCGTCACGCCTTCACGAGCCACATCCTTGAGAAGAAGTCGGCGAAGCACAAGCGCTACCTGGGTGGCGACGTGACGATCTCGCCGCACGATGCCCCGCGCGTCAAGAAGCTGCTGCGGGGGGCCGGCAAGTGACCCGCGTCAAGCGCTCGATCCACGCCAAGAAGAAGCGTCGCGCGACGCTCGAGCTGACGAAGGGCTTCCGCGGCGAGGCGCACTCGAACTACAAGCGCGCCAAGGAAGCCTTGATGAAGGCTGACAGCTACGCCTACCGCGACCGGCGCAACCGCAAGCGCGACTTCCGGCGGCTGTGGATCACGCGGATCAACGCTGCGGCCCGCGACAGCGGGATGAGCTACTCGCAGCTGATCCACGGCCTCGACGAGGCGGGGATCACGCTCGACCGCAAGGTTCTCGCCGACATCGCCGTGCGTGATCCCGAGACGTTCCGCCGATTCGTCGATGCCGCCCGCGAGGCGTCGGCTGCCTGACCCGGCACGACGACAGCAGAGACCTCACGGGCGCCGCTCACCGAGCACGGCGCCTTTTTTTTGCTCACATTCATGACCATTACCTCACACACCAACCAGCACTTCAAGGAGATCCGCAAGCTCGCCCGCGCGAGCGCACGCGCGCGCAGCGAGCGCTTCGTCGCCGAGGGCGAGGATCTCTATGCGGCGGCTCACGCCGCCGGGCGGGGAGCGCTCTATGTCCTCTGCGCCCCGGGCCTCGCGGCCGGTCGGGAGAACTGGTTCGAAGCTGACGCTGCGCTCCTCGCCAAGGCCTCACGCCTTGGCTCCGGTGCTCGCGTCATCGGCGTCTACCCTGAGAGCTGGACGACACCAGTCGGGCCACTGTGCGTAGCCCTATGGGGCGTTCACGACCCCGGCAACGTGGGCACGATCATCCGCGCCGCGGAGGCCTTCGGCGCGTCCAGTGTCGCACTCGGCGCGGATTGCGCGGACCCATACGGCCCGAAGGCGGTACGTGCCTCCATGGGGGCGATATTCGCCACGCCGATCGCGCGCTTTTCCGCTATGGACGAACTGCCTGGGGAGGTGGTTGGATTGGTACCCGGCTACGTCACTCCGCTGCGGGGTCCGATTCATGAACCGACCACGCTGTTGATCGGTGGAGAGCGCGATGGGTTGCCGCCGGAGACCCTCGCCCAGTGCTCGCGGGTGTGCTCGATCCCGCAGGTCGCGGGCGACTCGCTGAACGCCGCGATGGCCGCCACGGTTGCGTTGTATGAGGCAACTAGGATGGCCAGCGAATGACCGCGCTCGACCGCATCGAAGAGCTCCAACGGGAGGCGGAAGCGGCTGTCGCCGCTGCCGCCGACATCGACGCGCTGGAGGAGGCGCGGCTGCGCTACCTCGGGCGCAAGGCGGAGCTCCCGATGCTGCTGCGTGGAATCGCGGCGCTGCCAGCCCAGGAGCGCGCGTCCGTCGGATCGGCGGCGAACAACGCGCGCAAGTCCGTAGAGGCGCTCCTCACGGCGCGCGCTGCAACGCTCGCGGAAGGCAATCTCGACGAGAGCGCTATTGATGTGACGCTTCCTGGAGCGCCTCCTAGCGAGGTCGGGCACCTGCATCTCATCACCCAGACCCGCCGAGACATCGAAGATGTCTTCATCGGCCTCGGCTTCCAGATCGCTGAGGGGCCGGAGATCGAGCATGTCGAATACAACTTCGATGCGCTCAACTTCGATGTGACGCACCCCTCACGGGCGCGCAGCGACACCTTCTACATCGATGACGCGACGATGCTGCGCGTGCACACCTCGCCGGTGCAGGTGCGTGCGATGATCGCCGCGCCGCCGCCGTTGTACGTGATCGCGCCGGGGCGCGTCTACCGTCCTGACAACGACGCCACGCACACGCCGCAGTTCCACCAGATCGAGGGCCTCGCGGTCGACGACGGCGTCACGCTCGCGGACCTCAAGGGGACGCTGCTCGCGTTCGCGCACGCGATCTTCGGTGAGCAGCGCGACATCCTGCTGCGCCCGCACTTCTTCCCGTTCACCGAGCCGTCCGTCGAGGTGGACGTGTCGTGCTTCAACTGCAAGGCCGGTCAGCTGCGCGACGGCTCACGCTGCCCGCTGTGCAAGGGCTCGGGCTGGCTCGAGGTGCTCGGCGCCGGAATGGTCGATCCGAACGTCTTCGCCTACGTCGCCGAGTACGGCTACGACCCCGAGCGCGTCACCGGCTTCGCGTTCGGCTTGGGCATCGAGCGGATCGCGATGCTGCGCCACGGCGTGCCCGACCTGCGGCTCTACTTCGACGGCGACGTCCGCTTCCTCCGCCAGTTCGGGGCACGCTGATGCTGGTACCGACCGAATGGCTACGCGAATACTGCGACCCGCGGCTCGACACGGCGGAGCTGGCCGCACGCCTGACGGCCACCGGCACGAAGGACGAACGGAGCTTCCGCTACGGGGCTCCGAGCTCCGACCACTACGTGGTCGGCTTCGTCCGCTCGGTTGCTCGGCATCCGAACGCTGATCGGCTGAGTGTTTGCGAGGTCGATGTGGGGGAGCGTGAGCCGGTGACGATCGTCTGTGGCGCGCCGAACGTGGCCGCCGGGCAGACCGTCGCGGTAGCCCGCCCGGGCGCGGTGCTGCCGGACGGGCGCACGCTGACTGCCGCCAAGCTCCGCGGCGTCACGAGCGAAGGAATGATCCTGTCGGAGGACGAGCTCGCGCTGGGTGGCGACCACAGCGGGATCCTCGTCCTGGCAGACGGTCCCGCCCCCGGCACGTTCCTCAGCGACGTCCTGCCACTCGGAACGGACGTCATCGAGTTCGAGGTGACGCCCAACCGGCCGGACTGCCTCGGCGTCTACGGCATCGCGCGCGAGGTTCACGCGAGCACCGGCGCGCCGCTCGCGCCGCCGCTGTGGGCCACCGACTCCGGCAGCGCCGAAGGCGACGCCGGCGGCGTCACCATCAGCGTCGAGTGTCCGGACCTCTGCCCGCGCTTCATGGCGCGCGCCTTCGGGGACGTCACGATCGGACCCTCGCCGCTGTGGCTGAAGGCGCGCCTGCTGGCCGCGGGCATGCGCCCGATCTTCAACGTCGTCGACATCGCCAACTACGTGATGCTGCTCACCGGCCAGCCACTGCACACGTTCGACCTCGACAGGATCGGCGGCGGTCAGCTGACGATCCGCCGCGCCAAGGCCGGCGAGTCGCTGGACACCCTCGACGGTGTGACGCGGACGCTCGACGAGGATCTCGTCGTCATCTGCGACGCCGACGGCCCGACCTCGATAGCCGCGATCATGGGCGGCGAGCGCTCCGAGGTCTCGGAGGCGACGACGCGCGTCCTGCTGGAGTCCGCCACCTGGAACGGCGCCAACATCCAGCGCAGCGCGGTCCGTCTCGGCCTGCGCAGCGAAGCCTCGGCGCGCTACGAGAAGGGCCTGTCGCCCGGCCAGGCGCCCGAGGCGCTCGCCGTCGCGACGCGGCTGCTGATCGATCTGGCCGGCGCCACCGTGCTGGACGGCACGATCGACGTCGGCGGTCCCGGCCCCGATCCACTCCCGATCGAGCTACGGCCAGAGCATGTCAAGCGCCTGCTCGGCACCGAGATCCCCCAGGCACGCTGTGCCGAGATCCTGACCTCGCTCGGCTTCACGGTCACGTCCACCAACGGCACCCTGGGGGTCTCGGTCCCGCATTTTCGCCGCCGCGACGTCCTCCGAGAGGTGGACCTGATCGAGGAGGTCGCGCGGATCGACGGCCTCGACCGGCTGCCGGCGACGCTGCCCCCGCGCAACGGCGCGGCCGGGCGCCTCAGCCACGCCCAGCAGCTGCGCCGCCGCGCCGAGGACGTGCTCGCGTCACGCGGCCTGGACGAGATCGTCGGCTGGAGCTTCGCCGACCCCGCGCTGCTCGACGCGCTGCGCCTGCCGCCCGACGATGAGATGCGCAACGTCGTGACGATCGAGAACCCGCTGTCGGCGTCGCAGTCGATCATGCGCCCGACGATCCTCGGATCGCTGCTGGACGCTGCGCGCTACAACCGCTCCCACGGCGCTCTCGACGTGAAGATCTTCGAGTCCGCCAACGTCTACCGCACCGCAAAACCGCTGGCTGATGAGCACCACGCCCTGGGGGTCCTGCTCGCGGGTGCGGCGACGCCGGAGTCTTGGGGCGGTCACGCACGCTCCGCGGCCGACTTCTTCACGGCGAAGGCGCTGCTCGAGGCCGTGCTCGGCGTGGTCGGGGTGGCGTGGAGCGTGGAGCGCGAGCAGTGGCCTTTCCTGCACCCGGGGCGCAGCGCAGCGGTGCAGGCCGGGGACCTGCGCCTCGGCTTCATCGGCGAGCTGCATCCGCAGGTGGCGGCGGTGTGGGAGCTCGGCCAGACCGCGGTCTGGTCGATCGACCTCGGGCTGGTCGCGGCCGTCGCGCCGGAGCGGACGGCGTTCGTGCCGTTCGCCAGCTTCCCCGCGGCTACCGAGGACCTCGCGGTGCTCGTCGGCCTCGAGGTCGCCGCGGCCGAGGTGATCGCGGTGGTTCGCGAGGCGGGCGGGGCGGAGCTCGAGTCGGTCGAGCTGTTCGACGTATACGAGGGCGAGCAGGTCGGGTCGGGTCGCCGCTCGCTCGCCCTGCACGTCGGCTTCCGCGCCGCCGACCGGACGCTGACGACCGAGGAGATCGCCACGGCGCGTGAGGCGATCGCCGCCGCGCTCGCGAGCAGACTGGGCGGTGAGCTACGTGCCTAGGGTCCTGATTGCCGGCGCCAGCGGCTACGCCGGCGCACTTGCGGCGCGACTGATCTACCGCCACCCGGTGTTCGAGCTGGCGGCGGCGACGTCGCGCAGCGACGTCGGCCGTCCGCTCAGCGACCTCTATCCCCACCACCGCGTGCCGCTCGTGCTGGAGGAGCTTGACATCGAGCGCCACGGCGAGGTCGACGCGGCGATCGTCGCCTACCCGCACGGCGCGTCGTCCGAGCTGGTCGCGGAGCTGGTTGGGCGCGGCGTGCGCGTGATCGACCTGTCGGCCGACTACCGCCTGCGCGACGTCGCGATCTACGAGCAGTGGTATGTCCGCCATCCGCACCCGGAGCTGATCGAGCGCGCGACGTACGGGTTGACCGAGATCTACCGCGAGCAGATCGCCCAGGCCGAGCTCGTCGCCTGTCCCGGCTGCTTCCCGACGGCGGCGATCCTCGCGCTCGCGCCGCTCGCATCGGCCGGGCTGATCGGGGACGTCGTGATCGACGCGAAGACCGGCGTCTCCGGCGCCGGGCGGGGGCTGCGCGAAGACACGACGTTCGTGGCGGTCGACGAGAACGTCTGGCCCTACGGCGTCGGCGCGCACCGCCACATGCCGGAGATCGACCAGGAGCTCGCGGCGCTCGGCGCGGATGTGCGCGCGGCGTTCACGCCGCACATGCTCCCGCTCGACCAGGGCGAGCTGCTGTCCTGCTACGTGACGCCGACGCACGCGCTCAGCCAGGCGGAGCTCGACGCCTGCTACGCCGAGCACTACGGCGGCGAGCCGTTCATCGATCTGGTAGCCCGTCCGCCTGGGGTTCGCGACGTCCGCGAGACGAACATCTGCGCGATCCATTCCTACGCCGACGAGCGGACCGGCAAGCTGTTCGTGTTCGCCGCGATCGACAACCTTTGGAAGGGGACGGCGTCACAGGCCGTCGCGAACCTGAACCTGATGTTCGGGCTCGACGAGGGGACCGGCATCGCATGAGGGCCGGCCAGCTCACGGGCACGTGCTTCACGTCACGTTGGGCCATCGCGCCTTCACGGTGTGTCGCGCTGGCGCCGCACGAGCTGCCGGCGGGCTTTCGCGCCTGGGGCCTCGCGGCCGGGGTGAAGGGTGGCGGCGAGCTGGATGTGGGGTTGCTCGTCTGCGATGAGCCGGGCTGCGTCAGCGCGGCGCGGTTCTGTGACTCGGGGGTGCTGGCGGCGCCGGTGGTGCTGTGTCAGACCGAGTGCGACCTGACGGCGCTCCGCGCGGTCGTCGCCAACTCGGGTAATGCAAACGCGGCGACCGGGGCGGCGGGTCTCGAGCAGGCGCGGCTTGTGCAGGTCGCCGCCGCCGCGAGACTCGGCCTCGATCCGCGACAGGTCGCTGTCGCGTCAACCGGCGTGATTGGCGTGCCGCTTCCAGGCAAGCGCATCGCGACGGCCATTGCGCGCTCCGCCGAGGCGCACCGGCCCGCTGGGAGCGCCGACTTCGCCGCGGCGATCAGAACCACGGATGCGATCGACAAGCACGTCGCGCTGTCTGTCGAGCTCCCCTCTGGACGCGTGCGACTTTGTGCGCAGTGCAAGGGCGCGGGGATGATCTCGCCGCGCTTCGCGACGATGCTGTGCTTCGTGCAGACCGATGCCGCGTTGAGCGAGGAGACGGCCGACCTGCTGACGACGGTGACGGTGAAACGCTCGTTCGACCGGATCTCGGTCGACGGCCAATTGTCGACGAACGACACGGTGCTGCTGATGGCCAGCGGGGCGAGCGGCGTGGTGGTCGCGCCGGAGAGCGAGGACGAGCTGGTCTTCGGTGAGGCGCTCGACGCGTTGATGCGCGAGCTGGCGCTGCGGATCGTCGCCGACGGCGAGGGGGCGAAGCGGATCGCGCGCGTTCACGTGCGCGGGGGCGACGGCGAGGCTGTCGAGGCCATCGCGCGCGGCGTTGCAAACTCCCCGCTCGTGAAGGCCGCGCTTTTCGGCGGCGACCCGAACTGGGGGCGGATCGCCCAGGCGATCGGCGGCGCTCTCCCCGGCACGGCGCCACTGCCCTTTGACATCGCCATCGAAGGCATCCGCGTTTGCAGCGCAGGCGTGGGCGTCGCCTTCGACGCGGCGGCGCTGGCCGCAGCCATGCTGCGCGACGAGGTGGAGTACTCGGTTTCGCTGCCCGGCGGCGGCGCTGAAACCGAGCTCTTCTTCTCCGATCTCTCCTTCGACTACGTCAAGATCAACGCGGAGTACACGACCTGATGCGCGACATCGCCACCCTCCTCGAGGCGCTTCCCTACATTCGCGAGTTCCACGGCTCGACGGTCGTGATCAAGTACGGCGGGGCGGCGATGGACGACCCGGAGCTGCGCGAGGACTTCGCGCGCGACGTCGTTATGCTCAAGTACGTCGGGATCAACGCGGTTGTCGTCCATGGCGGCGGACCCGACATCACCGCCTACATGGAGCGCCTGGACATGCCGGTCGAGTTCGTCGGCGGGCTGCGGGTGTCCGACGAGGCGACGGTCGAGATCGCGAAGATGGTGCTGCTCGGCAAGCTGAACACCGACATCGTGGCGCGGATCGGGCGGCATGGGCAGCCGGCGGTCGGTCTCTCCGGCGGCGACGGCGGGCTGCTGCGCTGCTCGCGGCGGAGCGCGCCGGGCGGTGAGGACATCGGTTTCGTCGGCCAGATCGACGCCGTCGACCCGGGCGTCATCAAGCACGTCGCGATGGACTACATCCCGGTTGTGGCGTCGGTCGGCGCCGACAGCGACGGCAACTCCTACAACGTCAACGCCGACGAGGCCGCGGCGGCGATCGCGGTCGCGCTCGAAGCGACCAAGGCGATCTTCCTCACCGACGTACGCGGCTGGCTGCGCGACCCGTCCGACCCCGACAGCCTGATCGCCCAGGCCAGCGTCAAGGATGTCCGGGAGGCGCTCGGGAGCGTCGCCGGCGGAATGCGCCCCAAGCTCGAGGCCTGCGTCGCGGCGGTGCAGGGTGGCGTCGCGGCAGCGCAGATCATCGACGGCCGCGTCGCCCACTCGCTGCTGCTCGAGCTGTTCACCGACGCCGGGATCGGCACGAAGGTGACGGCGTGAGCCGGCTCCGGGAGCTGCCCGTCGGGCGGCGGTCCTCGCCTCGGCGAGCGCTTGGTGGGGCGTTGCTTGCGCAACGATACGGGCCGCGGCTGTGGCGTGGGGGCGCGGGTGTGCTGAATTGAGCGTCGTCGATGCTGATGCTCATCTGACTGCGAACTACTCGCGATTTCCGGTGGCGTTCGTCCGCGGTGAGGGTGCGCGGCTGTGGGACGCCGACGGCGTCGAGTACCTCGACTTCCTCGCCGGCATCTCGGTGTCGAGCGTCGGCCACTGCCATCCGGCGGTCGTCGCGGCGATCCGCGAGCAGGCCGGCCGGCTGCTGCACGTCGGCAACCTGTACTACACGGAGCCGATGTCGCGGCTCGCGTCGCGGCTCGTCGAGTGCTCGCTTGGCGGCAAGGTGTTCTTCACCAACTCGGGGACCGAGGCGGTCGAGGCGGCGTTCAAGTGCGCGCGCAAGGCGCGGCAGGGCGGCACGATCGTTTCGCTTCACCGAGCCTTCCACGGTCGCACCTACGGCGCGCTGTCGGCGACGCCGCAGGAATCGAAGCAGGCCCCGTTCGCACCGCTGGTCGGAGGGTTCGTCAACATCGAGGCGACCGCCCGGGCGCTGCGGGCGACCGTCGATGAGCGGACGGCGGCGCTGATCGTCGAGCCGATCCAGGGCGAGTCGGGGGTCTTCGTGCTCGACGACGAGCTGCTCGTTGCGGCGCGCGAGGTTTGCGACGCGACCGGTGCGACGTTGATCTTCGACGAGATCCAGACCGGCCTCGGACGCACCGGCACGGTCTGGGCCTACGAGCACGCGGGCGTCATCCCGGACCTGCTCGTCACCGCCAAGGCGCTCGGCGGCGGCCTGCCGATCGGCGCGATGATCACCGGTGCGCGCCTCGCCGACACGTTCGAGCCCGGCGATCACGGCTCGACGTACGCCGGCGGACCCGTTGTCTGCGCCGCAGCTCACGCCGTGCTCGACGTGCTGCTCGACGAGGGGCTGCTGGAGCGCGTGCGCGAGCTGGGCGAGCTGCTGTGCGAGCGGCTCGCGACGCTGCCCCACGTGCTCGCGGTCCGCGGCCGCGGACTGATGATCGGCTGCGACCTCGACATCGACGCCCCGGCGGTCGTGCGCCGCGCGCTGCTCGAGCGCCAGCTGTTGATCAACGCGACCGGTCCGGGGACGATCCGGCTGCTGCCGCCGCTGATCATTGGCGAGGCCGAGATCGGCGAAGCGATCGATCGGCTTTCTGCGGTACTTGCGGGGTCCTGATCCGTCTGGCGCGCGACCGGCGAGGTGGCGGTGCTAGCTTGCGCGCGCACGGCGCGACCGGCGCGCCCGATCGAAGCAGGGAGCACGATGGCCAGGTCGCGTGGAGCTGATGTAGTCGGTACTTGGTGCATGGCGGCGCTTGCGGCGCTGTGTGTGATCGTCCTGGCATTCGTGCCCAGCGGCGCGTCGGCGGCGAGCGCGCGCTGACGCTCGCGCCGCGGCGCACCACGGTGCGCGAGACGCCCAGCTGCGTGTAGGCGACCGGGGGGCCGACATCGACTAGATTGGGGGTCGAATGAGCTACCCCGGATTTCCGCCGCGCACGGCGAGCTACGAGGCGGACCCCGACGAGGTCCACCGGGTGCTGTTGCTGTACTCGGGCGGGCTGGACACGAGCGTGATGCTGCACTGGATCGCCGAGCGCTACCAGGCGGGGGTCGTCACCTTGACCGTCAACCTCGGCCAGCCGGGTGAGGACTACGCGGTGATCGAAGCCAAGGCACGGCAGATCGGCGCTGTGGAGTGCCATCTCGTCGACGCCCGTGAGGAGTTCGCGAGCGAGTACGTTGCGCGCGCGATCAAGGCCAACGCCCTGTATGGCGCCTATCCGCTGTTCACGGCGCTCGGCCGGCCGCTGATCGCGAAGCTCGCCGTCGATTACGCCCGACGCTCGGGCTGCGACACGATCGCCCATGGCTGCACCGGGAAAGGCAACGACCAGGTGCGAATCGAGGCGACGGTCGCGACATTGGCCCCCGAGCTGCGGGTGATTGCTCCGGTGCGCAGCTGGACGATGGGCCGCGACGAGGAGGCCGCTTACGCGCGCGAGCACGGAATCCCCGTCAAGGGCGGGTCGGAGATCGCTCCGTACTCGATCGACGACAACCTGTGGGGTCGGTCCTCCGAGGGACGCTGGATCGAGGACCTCGCCCACGCGCCCGACGACGACGTGTTCGACCTCGTGACGCTGCCGCGCAACGCGCCCGACGAGCCGGAGCGGATCGAGCTGGGCTTCGAGCACGGTCTGCCGGTGGCGCTGAACGGGGAGCCGCTTGGCCTGGTCGAGCTGATCGAGCGCGTCGGCGAGATCGGCTGCCGTCACGGCGTCGGCATCATCGACCACATCGAGGATCGGATCGTCGGCCTGAAGGTGCGCGACATCTACGAGGTGCCGGCCGCGTCGATCATCCTGCTGGCCCACCAGGAGCTCGAGAAGCTCGTCGGCACGATCCACCAGAACCAGTTCAAGGCCGGACTGGACCGCCAATGGGCCTACCTCGTCTACGCCGGGCTGTGGTGGGAGCCGCTGCGCAGCGACCTCGACGCCTACATGGATTCGGTCAACGCCCAGGTCACCGGGACGATCGGCGTCGAGCTCTACAAGGGCTCCGCGCGGGTGATCACGCGCAGCTCGCCGAACGCCCTCTACGACGAGTCGCTCGCCTCGTTCGCCCAGTCGGGCGGCCTGTTCTCCCAGACCGCCTCGCCGGGCTTCATCGAGCTCTGGTCACTGCAGTCGCGGATGGCCTGGCGGCTGCGCAACGAGTAGTCGGGCGCGGTCGGCTCGGCGCGTCTTCAACGTCCAACATGCGAGGAGCAAGCGATGGCAGCGAACGGCAGTGCACAGTGGCAGGGGGATCTCAAGTCCGGCGGCGGCACGTTCATCGCCGGTGCGGACCTCAACGGCGAGTACTCGTTCAAGTCGCGCTTCGAGGATGGGCCGGGAGCGAATCCCGAGCAGCTGCTGGCAGCCGCACACGCTGCGTGCTTCTCGATGGCGCTCGCCGGCGCGCTCGGAGACGCCGGCACCCCGGTGGCCTCAGTGAAGACGGATGCCGTCGCGACGATCCGCTTCATGGGTGGCGCATGGACGATCGCCACGATCGCGCTGAGCACCGTGGGTGACGTGCCCGGCATCGACGAGGCCACCTTCCAGGCCGCCGCGCGCGCCGCCAAGGACGACTGCCCGGTGACGCGAGCGCTCGCCGGCGGCTCCGCCCAGATCACATTGAAGGCGTCGTTGGCCTGAGCCGTGCCGGAGCGTGAGCGCAGTGTCAGATCCTGATCTCCGGACGCGGCGGCGGCCGGGCACATCGTTGCAGCAGAAGGCCGTCGGGTATCTGGCCGCAGTGGCGCTGAGCGTCTACGGCGTCGTCCGCACCGTGCACCTCGCCCCGAAGCTCTCGTCTGGAGCGCTGATCGCTGTCGCTGCGGTAGACGTCCTGGTCGTTGTGCTGGTGGGCTGCGCGCGGTTGGTGAGCAAGCGTTTGCGTCATCTGCCGGCGAAGACGCGGGCCTTCCTGATAATCGCGTTGATATCGCCGTTTGCGGTCGTCGTCGCGTCTGCCGTGCCGACGAGGGACGCCCCGCCGTTCGGGCCCCCGGAGATGCAGGTCATGGGCGATGTCGGCCTGGTTGGGCTGTGCGTCTGCGCGCTGTGCCTAGTGGTGTGGCGCCTGCTGCGCCCGCCTGCGAGCCCAGAGGGGAGCCCGCTGGAGCGGAAGATCGGTCTGGGAGGCTGACCGGCAGACGCGCGCACGTTGCGGGAAGCCGGATCGCCACGTCTGGTGGCGGTCCTAGGATCAGAGCACCTGATGCCTGAGAGCGCTTTCGCCCATCTGCACGTTCACTCGGAGTACTCGCTGCTCGATGGGGCCTGCAAGATCGAGCGGCTCGTGGAGCGGGCGGCGTCGTTCGATCAGCCGGCGCTCGGCCTCACCGACCACGGCGTGATGAACGGCGCGGTCGAGCTGTACAAGGCCTGCAGGAAGGCCGGGATCAAGCCGATCGTTGGCTGCGAGGTCTACTTCGTCGACGATCACACCGCCGTCGCCGCGCCGGGTCGGCGCATCGAGCGCAATCACCTGACGCTGCTCGCAGCATCCGACGCCGGCTATCGCAACCTCGTCAAGCTGTCCTCGGCGGGCTTCCTCGAGGGTCTGCACCGCGGCCGGCCGACGGTCGACATGGCGCAGATTGAGCGCTACGGCGATGGCGTGATCGCGCTGACCGGCTGTCTCGCGTCGCGGCTGTGCTCGCGGATCGCCGACGGGCGGGTCGCCGAGGGGCGCGAGCACGTCGATCAGCTGATCGCTGCGCTGGGGGCGGAGGACGTCTACTTCGAGCTGCAGAAGAACGGGATCGAACAGCAGGACCGCTGCAACGAGGAGATCGTGCGGATGGCTCGCGAGCTGGGACGTCCGCTGGTCGGCACCGGCGACGTCCACTACCTGCGCCGCGAGGACTACGAGCACCACACGGCGCTGCTCTGTGTGCAGACCAAGAGCACGCTCGCCGAGCCCAAGATGACCTTTGCGACGAACGAGTTCTACCTCAAGGATTCGGGCGAGATGGCGGCTGCCTTCGCCGAGTGGCCCGAGGCGCTGGCGACCACGATCGAGATCGCCGGGCGTTGCGACGTGCACCTCGAGCTCGGCCGGCAGCTGATCCCGGCCTACCCGGTGCCCGACGGACACAGCGAGGCGAGCTACCTGCGCGACCTGGTCGAAACCGGTCTGCGTGAGCGCTACGGCGACCCGCTGCCGGCGGCGGCGCGCGAGCGGATGGAGAGCGAGCTCGAGGTCATCGAGCGGATGGGCTTCAACGCCTACTTCCTGATCGTCTGGGATTTCGTCAACTTTGCCAAGACCAACGGCATCGCGGTCGGGCCGGGCCGCGGCTCGGCGGCGGGATCGATCGTCTCCTACAGCCTGCGGATCACCGATGTCGACCCGCTGGCCTACGGGCTGCTGTTCGAGCGCTTCCTCAACCCGGAGCGCGTGTCGATGCCGGACATCGACATCGACTTCTCGGTCCGCGGCCGCGAGCGCGTGATGCGCTACGTCGTCGAGAAGTACGGCCGCGAATCGGTCGCGAACATCGTGACCTTCGGCAAGATGTTCCCGCGCCAGGCGACGCGCGATGCCGCGCGGGTGCTCGGCTACGACTACGGGGCCGGCGACCGGCTCGCCAAGCTGATCCCCGACCCCCAGCAGGGCCGCCCGCCGTCGTTCGAGGACTGCCTCAAGCAGGGTGAGCAGCTGCGCGCGCTATATGACGTTGACGATCAGGCGCGCGAGATCATCGACATGGCGCGCGGGCTCGAAGGGATCGTGCGGAACTCGTCGATCCACGCCGCCGCCGTCGTGATCGCCGATCGGCCGCTGACCGACATCGTCCCGCTGCAGCTCGCCGACGCCGGCGTCAACGAGGCGGGGGAGCGCCAGTACCGCACGGTGACGCAGTTCTCGATGAAGCCGATCGAGGAGATCGGGCTGTTGAAGATGGACTTCCTCGGGCTGCGCAACCTCGATGTGATCGAGGACGCGCTGGACATCATCGAGCGCTCCACGGGACGGCGGCCGGACATGGCGGCGCTGCCGCTCGACGACAAGGCGACCTACGAGATGCTCGCGCGGGGCGACTCGATCGGCGTCTTCCAGTTCGAGTCCGAGGGCATGCGCGAGGCGTTGAAGAAGGTCAAGCCGGATCGCTTCGACGACCTCGTCGCGCTCAACGCGCTGTACCGTCCGGGCGCGCTGGACCAGATTCCCAACTACGCGCGCGGCAAGCACGACCCGGGGTCGATCAAGTACCGCGATCCGCGCCTGGAGCCGATCCTTGCGTCCTCGATGGGCGTGATCCTCTACCAGGAGCAGGCGATGCAGATCGCCAAGGAGCTGGCCGGCTTCTCGGGCGCGAAAGCCGACGACCTGCGCAAGGCGATCGGCAAGAAGAACCGTGCCGCGATGGCGGCGCTGAAGCCGGAGTTCGTCGCCGGTGCCCGTGCGAGCGGCACCAGCGCGTCGGTCATCGACTTCCTCTGGCAGACCAACGAGCGCTCGGCGGACTACTCGTTCAACCGCAGCCACGCCGCCTGCTACGGGCTGATCTCCTACCGCACAGCGTGGCTGAAGGCGAACTACCCGGCGGAGTACATGGCGGCACTGATCTCCTCGGTGATGTCGACGAAGGACAAGGTGCCGTTCTTCGTCGCCCGCTGCGAGGAGATGGGGATCGAGATCCTGCCGCCCGACGTCAACCTCTCAGATCACGAGTTCACGGTCGTCGACGGCAACATCCGCTTCGGGTTGGACGCGGTCAAGGGGGTCGGCTACCAGGCAGTCGAGGCGATCAAGCGGGCGCGCACGGAGGGCGGGCGGTTCAGCTCGCTGTGGGACTTCTGCGAGCGCGTTGACGGGCACGCCGTCAACAAGAAGGCGATCGAGGCGCTGGTGAAGTGCGGGGCTCTCGGATCGACCGGGGCCACGCGGCGCGGCATGCTGACGGTGCTCGAGCAGGCCCAGGGGGCGGGAGCGAAGGCACAGCAGGACGCGCTGATCGGGCAGTCCTCGATCTTCGACATCGGTGGCTCCAGCGAGCCGTCGCTCGAGCGTGCGTCCGCGCGTCCGCTGATCCCGACCGGCGAGTTCGATCAGCACGAGCTGCTGGCGGTCGAGAAGGAGGCGATCGGCCTGTTCATCTCAGCGCACCCGTTGAAGGCCGTTCGCGACGCTCTGCGCTTCGCCGTCGATTGCCCGCTGTCCGAGCTGGCCGGGAAGCCCGACAAGGAGTCGGTGACGATCGGCGGGATCATCACGCAGGCGCGGAAGGTCCGCACCCGAACGGGCACCGAGATGATGTTCGCGACGCTCGACGACCTCGAGGGGCAGGTCGAGCTGCTCGTCTTCGGCGGCTCGCTCGAGAAGCTCGCGGGCCGCCTCGAAGTCGATGCCATCGTCCTCGTGCGAGGACGCGTCGACCACAAGGAGGGCGCCTCGACGACCGTCGTCGCGCAGTCGATCGAGCCGTTCGCCCCCGCTGCCGGGGACATCGAGCGAGCGCGCTCCTCAGCGCTCGCTGCGGCGCAGCCGAAGCTCGTTCACGTCCGCGTGAGCAAGGAGCGGCGCAGCCCGGGGATCCTCGAGGACCTCAAGCAGGTGCTCACGGCGTTCCCCGGCTGCTCGGAGGTCGTCGTCGAGCTGGGCGAGACGAGCTGGCGGCTCGGGCCGGAGTACCGCGTCGAGCCGAGCGTCAGCCTGCGCGCCGAGCTCGAAGCGCTGCTCGGCGCGCCGGCCAGACTAGTGGCGTAAAGCGCCCGCGCCCGAACGGACGGTTGGGGCACGGGGGCTTGCGCTCAGAGCACCAGGTGCGACGACTCGCTGCCAGACACGATCTGTGCATCGATCGTGCATGTGGCGGTTGCGCCGGTGCCGGACGAGCTGATGCCGAAGTTGATCGTCTCCGTGGTGGTGGTGTCGAAGAGATCGACGTCGTCGTAGGAGCTGATCAGGACCGAGCCGACCGCGGTGTCGCTGTCGGAGCTGGTCGTGGCCAGGTAATCCTCGGCGCCGAGCGCGTCATTCCACTGGACCTCAGGCGGGTTGTTGTCGTAGTTGTCCGGCGCTCCGTCTGAGTAACTTGCGTAGTAGTTGCCGCCGAAGGTGTCGAGGCCGGAACCGCCCGTTGTGGCGGTGGTCTCGAGCCAGGCCTCAGGATCGCCGGCTTGCTTGATGCAGGCGAAGAACACCGGAATCGCTCCGACGCTCGAGGTCTGCGTGCTCGTGGGGCCTGCGGTCAGGGTTGCGGTGAGCACGTTGGCGCCCGGTCCCTGCGGGCCGACGTTGCCGGCCACGCCCGTCGCGCCGGTGGCACCCACGGCGCCGTTCGTGCCGTTCGTGCCGTTGGCGCCGTGCAGCGTCTTCAGGACGCTCGGCTTGATCTGCTTGGTCGAGCTGATCAGGTAGTGGTTGGTTGCCCACGCCGTGCCGCCCGCCAGCGCGAAGAACAGTGCGACGGTCGCGGTGACGTTGGCGTAGCTCGCGATTCTGCGTCTTGGGCTCGGAGCCGGCAGCCCGTTGGTGCTGTGCTGGTTCATGTTGTGCCCCCCTGTGGAGTTGGACGAGGGGCCAACCTACCGCCGGGGATCGGGGCAAAGTGGCCACCAAAGGGGTTGTCTTGGTGACCCTTCGCGCCCGCCGCTACGCCAGCAATCCGCGCACGAGGGCGACCTCCTCGGCGGTCGGGCCGCTGCGGTCGGGACCCGGCGTTTCGAGGACGCAGGGGAGGGCCGCGAAGCGCGGCTCGTTGACGTATGCGCGGGCGCCGTCGAGGCCGAGCTCGCCGTCGCCGATGTTGGCGTGGCGGTCGCGGTTCGAGCCGAGCGGGGTCATCGAGTCGTTGAGGTGCAGCGATCCGATGCGATGCGCGCCGATCGTTTGCTCGCAGTCGTCGATCACGGCCCTCAGGGCTGCGGGTGTGCGAATCTCATACCCGGAGGCGAGCAGATGGCAGGAGTCGAGACAGACGCCGAGCCGCTCGTGCGCGCCACCGGCATCGATCAGGGCGTGCAGCTCGCCGAAGGAGCGCCCGAGCGTGCCGCCGGCACCGGCGGTGTTCTCGAGATGCAGAGGGCAGCGATCGGACTCGGCCAGCGCCGCGGCGAAGACCTCGCCGGCGCGTGCGATCGCGGCGTCGACCGAGCCGGTCTTCGCCGAGCCGGGGTGCACGACGACGCTGTGCGCGCCGATCGCGTCGCCGACGCGCAGTGAATGGGTCAGCGACGCGATCGACTTTTCGCGGATGTCGCGCTCGTTGGAGGCGCAGTTCAGCAGGTACACGGCGTGGATCAGCACAGCGCCGATCTCGCTGGCCGCCATCGCCTCGCGGAAGGCGGCGAAGTCCTCTTCGCCGTACGCCGTCGGTCGCCACTGGCGCGGCGACTGGTTGAAGATCTGGATCGCCTGAGCGCCGAGCGCGCTGCCGCGCTCGATTGCGCGCCATAGGCCACCCGCAGGCGATACGTGAGCGCCGACTAGCATGCTTCGCCTCCCATGAAAGTTCGCTTCGCTCCTTCCCCGACCGGTGCGCTGCACATTGGCGGCGCGCGCACGGCTCTATTCAACTGGCTGGCCGCCCGCAACGCCGGTGGTAGCTTCGTGCTGCGGATCGAAGATACCGACCGGGAGCGCTCGACCGCCGAGAACGTAGAGCAGATCATCGAGGCGCTGCGCTGGCTGGAGCTCGACTGGGACGAGGGTCCGGTCTTCCAATCGGCCAACGAGGAGCGCCACCGCGCCGCTGTGGCGCAGCTGCTGGCCTCGGGGCGTGCGTATCGCTCGTCGGCCGGCGCCGAAGAGGTCAAGGCCTGGAAGGCCGAGCACGGTGACGCCCGCGGCTATCGCGGCGCTGAGGAGGGCAGCGGAGCGGTCCGGCTGCGGGTGCCCGACCAGGGTGAGGTGGTGCTCGACGACCTCGTCGTTGGTGAGGTGCGCTCGCCGAACATCTCGCTCGACGACCTCGTCATCGCGCGCGCCGACGGCACGCCGCTGTACAACCTCGCGGTCGCCGTTGACGACCTCGACGGCGAGATCACGCATGTCCTGCGCGGCAACGACCATCTGACGAACACCGCGAAGCAGCTGCTGATCATCGATGCGCTCGGCGCCACGCCGCCCCGCTACGGACATCTGCCGATGCTGCACGGGCCGGACGGCAAGAAGCTCTCCAAGCGCCACGGTGCGGCATCGGTGCAGGAGCTGCGCGACGCCGGCTACCTGCCGGCCGCCGTCCGCAACTACCTTGCGCTGCTCGGCTGGGGTGCGGGCGACGACGAGACGATCCGCTCGACGCAGCAGCTCGTGCAGCGATTCGACATCGCGCGGATCCAGCGCAACCCGGCGCGCTTCGACGAGCAGAAGCTGCGCTGGCTGAACGGTCGCTACATGCGCGAGCTCTCGCACGCCGAGCTGACCGCGGCGCTCGAGCAGTTCTGCGGACGCGAGGGCCTTGCGCCGGCGGCTGCGATCAGCGCCGAGAAGCTGCAGACGCTCGCCGACTTCTGGCCGCTCGTCGGCTTCGTCTACGACGGACCGGCCGATGATCCGCAAGCCCGTGAGCGCTGGCTCGACGAGCAGGGGATGGCGGTGCTCGCCGATGTGCGCGAAGCCCTCGCGAGCGTTGGCGATCCGTTCGACGAGAAGGCCATCGAATCGGCGCTGGCGCGCGTCATCGAGCGTCGCAAGTTGAAGCCGAAGGCGGTGTATCAGCCGCTCCGGGTGGCCCTGGCCGGCCGCGCGGTATCGCCCGGGATCTTCGGGACGGTAGCCATCCTGGGGCGGTCGCAGGCGCTTGCGCGAATCGATCGTGTCCTCACCTCAACGTTTCGCTGAGGTCTGCCGATGAAACCGGTAGGCGGCACGGGGGGGCTGACGCCCGACGCCACCGCGATTGCAAGGACGCAGCGCGGACCCTCAAACAAAAGAGAGAATCACCCATGTCAGCACACCAGACCGTTGCGGCTGGAGCTCATATCCAGCCCCCCGCTCAGGCGCTCGACGATCGGCCGGGCGAGGGCCACGGACGGCGCCTCACCGCCGCTTTTGACGCGCTCGAAGGATTTCCAGCTCTTGCCGAGTCGCGCAATCGACTGCTCGCGCTTGTTGGCGGGCACCGCGTGCCGCTGGCCGACGTAGTTGAGACAGTCGAGTCCGACATCGCTCTCGTCGTCGCCGTCCTGCGTGTCGCGAACGACCTGCCAACGCGAACGGCCGCGCGCGTTGACAACGTCGTCGATGCAGTGCGTATCCTCACCCCCGAGGCCGTGCAGGAGCTTGCGGAGCGAATGCGCACGTTCGACTACTTCGAGCGCAGCGCGATCTGGGAGGCCGCGCCGGACCGCTTCCGCCTCCATGGTCTTGCCACGAGGGCGGCAGCTGAGCTGATCGCGAGCGAGATCGGCTACCCCGATCGCGACCGCTTGATCGCCGCAGCGCTGCTGCACGACATCGGCAAGCTGGTCCTGATGCACGCCTACGCCGGTTACCCGGCTGCGGTACATCGCGATGCGCGAACCCCCGAGGAGCGCGTTCAGCGCGAGCGCCGTGAGCTCGGCGTCGACCACGCGGTAGTGGGCGGCGTGCTCGCTCGGCGCTGGGGCCTGCCGAAGTCGCTGGCCACTTCGATCGAGCGCCATCACAGCGACGAGGTCGACGGCGACGCTGCGCTGGTCCGTCTCGCCGACATGCTTGCGCACTACGTTCACGACGACCCGGTGTCGCCGGCTGACATGCTCCGTGTGGCGCGTACTGCCGGCGTCGGACCGAGTGAGTTGCGCGCCGTGCTCTACGAGCTGCCGCAGGCGTCGGGTGCCGGCCGCCGGCGGGTAGTCGAGGCGTGTCCGTTGTCAGGCCGTGAGCGCGACGTTCTGCGCCTGCTCGCCGAGGGCAAGGTCTACAAGCAGATCGCCCAGGATCTCACGCTCTCCACGAGCACCGTGCGCACGCACCTCCACAACGTGTACGGCAAGCTCGGGGCTGTCGATCGTGCGCAGGCCGTGCTGATTGCGACGGAGCGGGGCTGGCTGTAGGCGACGAGTAGCGGCGTGTGAGGGTCGCGCCGCTACGATCGTCCCTGCGTGCTTTCGATAACCACGAAGTCGCCGTATGCGGTACTCGCGCTGACGGAGCTCGGGCGGTCGCGCGAGTCCGGTCCGGTGCCGATCGCCGAGCTTGCGCGCCGGCGTCAGATCCCCGTGCAGTTCCTCGAGCAGCTGTTCTCGGTGCTGCGCCGCGCCGGCCTGTTGCGCTCCTATCGCGGCGTCAAGGGTGGTTACGCGTTTGCCCGCGAGCCGGCGACGATCACGGTGCTGGAGATCGTCGAGCTGCTCGACGGTCAGCTCGGTGCGGGGACGAGCGGCATCTTCGCGGAGGCGGCGGGAGCCGTGCGTGAGGTGCTTCGCGGCACGACGCTCGCTGAGCTGATCGAGCGCGAGGAGCGTGATGGCAGCGCGATGTACTACATCTGAATGCGCCTGCGCGGGACGCCGGGCCCGCCGGCCTGCTGAAATGGGGCGGTGATCGATCGTGCATGACGGGCTGCCGCCGCGGGCCACGATGCGGATGGTGCTGCGACTGCTGGGCGGCTGCCTGGCGATCCTGGTGCTTTCCGCGGCGGCCGCTGCGACCAGCGCGTTCGAGATCATCGGTGTTGTGGCGGACTCGCTCGTCAAGGGCTACCACATCACCTCGCCGGACCTCGTGCCCGCCGGCGCCGGCCAGCCGCAGACGATCCTGATCCTCGGCGATGACAGTCGCAAGCTCTCGAAGGACTCTTTCGACTCGAGCGATCCGCCGCACTCGGACACCATCATGCTCGTGCGGCTCGATCCCCACCGCGGCCAGACGTCGGTGATGTCGATACCGCGTGACCTTGAGGTGACCTACTACGCGCGCGGCCGGGAGTTCGTCGACTGGAAGATCAACTCGGCGTTCACCGAAGGCGGCCCGACGACGTCGCTGCGGGTCGTCGAGCATCTGCTGCACATCAAGGTCAACGACATCATCGTGCTGAACTTCCAGACCTTCGCCGATGTCGTGGACGTGCTCGGCTGCGTGTACATCGACGTCGACCACTGGTATTACATCCCACCGGGCTCCGGCACCGCAGCGATCAACATCAGGCCCGGGTACAAGCCACTGTGCGGCTATGAGGCGCTCAGCTACGCGCGCTTCCGCGAGACCGACTCGACGTTTGCCCGCGACGCGCGCGAGCAGGACTTCCTGCGCCAGGCCAAGCAGCAGCTCGGCGTGACCTCGCTGCTCACCAACCCTGGCAAGCTGCAAAAAGTGCTCAACTTCATCGGCCCGGAGATCAGCACGAACATCCGCGGCTCCGAGGCGGTGCTGCGCCTGGTGGAGGTCGCGAGCAGCGCTGTGAGCGGCCCGGTGCGCCAGGTGAAGTTCCCGGAGAGCGCCCCGATAGCGGGGCCGGAGGGGGCGTCGCAAACCGCGACGCCTCAGCAGGTTCAGCAGGTCGTGGCGGACTTCCTCTATGGGACACCGCAGGCCGCCGCTCCGCCAGGCATCGCTTCGCCGTCCTCATCGCCCGGCAGCTCGACCCATCACAGCCACCGTGCGGCGCCTGTTGACGACGCTGCTCTCGGTCTCACCGCAACGCCGGCGTACGCCATCCAGGAGGCGCTCGCGATGCAGGTCGATGTCAAGATCCCGGTGCTGATCACCAAGCTGACCTCGGTCGACGGCAGCCAGCCGGACGCGTCGGACTTCCATCCGTACACCGTGCACGTGCCGGCGGCGGCCGCGGATGGGGGACTGGTCTACCACGGCTACCGCATCACTTGGAGCGACGGTCAGGCTGACGGCGCCTACTACGGGATCGAGGGGATGGACTGGACCGACCCGCCGCTGTTCCACGACGCCTACGACGAGACGATCCACGGGCGGAACTACATGTTCGTGCTAGACGGGGGCGGGATACGCGACATCGGCTGGATCCAGGGCAAGGCCGTCTACTGGGTCAGCAACACGATCTTCAACAACCTCACGAACCGCCAGATGCTCGCCCTCGCGGAGTCCGCCGGACCGGTCAGTTAGCGCGCGCCCGGGACCGGGCAGTCCAGCCGGCCCGCAAGCGGCTACATTTGCGGGATGGGCCGAAATCCGATCGGCATTACGGAGTGCATCGGCTCGACGCGCCTCGTGCGCCTGGCGCAGCTCGGCGCCGGGACGCTCGCCGAAGGGGTCGAGCTGTACGGCAAGCTCGAGGCTGGAAACCCTGGCGGCAGCGTCAAGGATCGTATCGGGATCGCGATGATCGAGGCGGCCGAGCGCGAGGGTCGGATCGAGCCGGGACGGACGACGATCGTCGAGGCGAGCAGCGGCAACACCGGGATCGCGCTGGCGCTCGTCTGTGCGGCGAAGGGCTATGACTTGATCGTGACGTTGCCGGAGGGGATGCACCGCGAGCGCACGGCGCTGCTGCGCCAGTACGGCGCGCGCGTCGAGCTCGTCGAGTCGATGGGCGGCATGACCGAGGCGGTGCAGGCGGCCCGTCAGCTCGCCAGCAGCGGCGATGCGTTCCTGCCCGACCAGTTCGCCAACCCGGCGAACCCGCAGGCGCATCGCGACACAACCGGCCCCGAGATCCTCGGCGCGCTCGACGGCCGGGTCGATGTGCTCGTGGCGGGTGTCGGTACGGGTGGCACGATCACCGGCGTCGGCGAGGTCCTGCGCGCGCACAACCCGCGCTGCCAGATCGTTGCGGTCGAGCCGGCGGCGTCGGCGGTTCTCAGCGGAGGCCGGCCGGGGCCCCACCGAATCCAGGGGATCGGCGCGGGCTTCGTCCCGCCGGTGCTCAACCGGGCGCTGCTCGACGAGGTGATCGCCGTGACCGATGAGCGCGCCATCGAGCTCGCCCAGCTCGTCTCGCGCGAGGAGGGGATCCTCGCCGGGATCTCCGCCGGCGCCGCGCTCGCGGGTGCGCTCGAGGTGGCCCGGCGGCCCGAGTCGACCGGGCAGCGGATCGTCGTGATCCTTCCCGATTCCGGCGAGCGCTACATGTCGGCGTCGTTCTTCGCTCTCTAGCGATGGCGGTTCGTCGCCGGCGTCCCGGCGCCGACGGAGCGCCGCGCTAGGCTCTGTGGAATGGCCCCCTTAGACGTGCTGTCCACGCTTGCGGGCGAGGTTCGCCGTGACATCGCGGCGGCGCGGGAGCGTGATCCGGCGGCTCGCGGCGTCGGCACCGCCGAGATGCTCGCGACGTGGCCGGGCATTCAGGCGCTGCTCGCGCATCGCGTAGCGCACGCGTTGCACGGTGCCGGGGTCCCGGCACTGCCGCGGGCGATCGCGTTCGCGGCGCGGTCACTGACGGGGATCGAGATCCATCCGGCTGCGAGCGTCGGCGAAGGGTTGTTCATCGACCATGGCTCGGGCGTCGTGATCGGGGAGACGGCGGAGATCGGCAACGACGTGACGCTCTACCAGGGCGTCACGCTCGGCGGCACCGGCTTCTCGACCGGCAAGCGTCACCCGACCGTGCAGGACAACGTGACGATCGGCTCCGGCGCGAAGCTGCTCGGGCCGATCACGATCGGCCACGGCGCGAAGATCGGCGCGAACAGCGTGGTTGTCGCGGACGTTCCGGCGAAGGCGACCGTCGTCGGCGTGCCCGGGCATCCGGTCAGCGTCGATGGCCGGCGCGTCGAGGGCCCGGACGCCGACTGGATCCACCTGCCCGACCCGGTCGCCGACGCGATGCGCACTCTCGCGAACCGTGTCGCGGAGCTCGAACGGACGCTCGCCGAGCTCCGCGGGGAGACGCCGCCGCCGATCGACCCGGCGACCGTGCATCCGCTGCGCCCGGTCAAGGGTCGCAACCCCGCCGGCGGCTAGCGGCTCAGTAGTGGACGCAGCGGCAGCGATGCCGCGGGCGCGCCTTGTACTGCGGCGCCCGGCCGCGGTTCCACAGCCAATTGTCGAGGATGCGCGGCTGCACGTCCTGCTTCGCGGCGAGCCGCTCGCAGGCGTGCACCGCGCAGGCGCGGATCTCGCGCTCCTCGCGACCCGGCGGCAGGAGCTCGCCGGCGTCCACAGTGGCCGCCAGGGCATCGTCGTAGACGAGGACTCCCTCGCAGCGAAGCACGTGCGGGACCACGTTGTCGGCGAAGATCGTCAGCTGATCGAGGTCGCCAAACTCGGCCACCCCGGCCAGCGCCAGGTCTGCCGGGAGCAGCTGGGCTCGCTTGTAGAACGGCTCTCGAAACATCGCCATACCCTGACTGAGGTTCGTGGCCAGCTGCTCGGCCGAGCCTGCTGCGTCGCCAACCGCTGTGAGGGCGCTGTCTTCTCCGAGCCATCTCCCGAGGCCGCGCAGGGCTTGGGCGTAGAGGGCCATCAGCTCGTGGTCGGCGGGCTGGCCGAGGGTGGTGGCGATGGTCGTCGTGCTCATCGCGCGCAGCTCCTCGTTTGACCAGGGGCCGTGTACGCGGAACTGGCTCGTGAGTCGCCCGGCGATCGTGGCGTAGCCCGATCGACCGGGCTCCTTGCGCAGCGTCGGAAACCAGCCCGAGCCGAAGTTGATCGAGTCGAGCGTGAAGAAGTAGCGAGCGACATCCTCCGGCTCGCCGTCGAGAAAGTGGCAGCCGCCATCGAGCGTCGGCGTCACAGCCGCGTCCAGTTGCGGCGCCCGGTCGAGGTCGATGCGGACCGACTGCGCCGCCGCCGCGATCGTGCCGCAGTGCGTGCGGACGCCGTCACACAGGCCCATCGGCGCCCTCGTCGTGAAGCGTCCGCGTGCGCGCTGCGCGCACACCCCAGAAGATCAGCATGGTGGAGAGGCTAGCCGCTGGCCCATCTATGCTTGAGGCGGTGGCCCAGATGAGCGTTCAAGACCAGCGGATCGAGACGCTGCTGGAGGGCCTGAATCCCGCGCAGCGTGACGCTGTGACGCACGGGGACGGCCCGCTGCTGATCCTCGCGGGGGCCGGCAGCGGGAAGACGCGGGTGCTGACGCATCGCATCGCCTACCTCATCGGAACCGGGCAGGCACGCCGTGACGAGCTGCTGGCGATCACCTTCACGAACAAGGCGGCGACCGAGATGCGTGAGCGCGTCGAGCACCTGCTCGGCCACAGCGCGCGCGGGATGTGGGTGCTCACGTTTCACGCCGCCTGCGCGCGGATGCTGCGCGTCGAAGCGGCGCGGCTCGGCTACACGCGGCAGTTCACGATCTACGACCAGGCCGATGCCCGGCGGCTCGTGAAGCGCTCGCTGGACGCTGTCGATGCCGACCCGAAGCGCTTCACGCCGGCGGCCGTCCACAGCCAGATCTCCGATGCGAAGAACCGGCTGCGCGACGCGGCGGACTACGCCGCGATGGTCGGCTCGTACTTCGAGCAGACCGTTGCCGACGCCTACGCGGTCTATGAGAAGGAGTTGGTGCGCAACAACGCGATGGACTTCGACGACCTGCTGGTGCGTGCGGTGAACCTGCTCGAGCTCTACCCGGAGGTGCGCGAGCGCTACCAGCAGGCGTTCCGCCACATCCTCGTCGACGAGTACCAGGACACCAACCACGCTCAGTACCGCTGGCTCGCGCTGCTCTGCGGCGAGCCGCGCAACATCGCCGTGGTCGGCGATGACGCCCAGTCGGTGTATGGCTTTCGCGGCGCCGACATCCGCAACATCCTCGACTTCGAGAAGGACTACCCCGACGCGCACGTCGTCAAGCTGGAGCAGAACTACCGCTCGACGCAGACGATCCTGACGGCCGCGAACGCCGTGATCGCCAACAACCGCAACCAGGTGCCGAAGGACCTGTGGACGGACGTTGGGGAGGGCGACCCGATCAAGGTGCGGGCGTTCGCCGACGAGCACGCCGAGGCGCGCTACGTCGTCGGTGAGCTCGACCAGCTGGTCAGCGAGGGCACGTCGCGCTCGGAGGTCGCCGTCTTCTACCGCACCAACGCGCAGTCACGCGTGCTCGAGGACGCGCTGGTGCGGGGAGAGGTCCCCTACCAGGTGATCGGCGGGACGAAGTTCTATGAGCGGGCCGAGATCAAGGATGCGCTCGCCTACCTGTCGCTGCTCGCCAACCCGCAGGACGAGGTGAGCTTCATGCGGATCGCCAACAGCCCGCGGCGCGGACTCGGGCAGACGTCGCTGTCGCGGCTGCTCGCGCACTGCGCGACGCTCGGCTGGCCGGTGTGGGATGTGGCGGTGAACGCCGAGCGCGTGCCGGGGCTTGGACGCGCGGCGATCAGCTCGCTCGGGCGCTTCATGGATGTGATGGGCGAGTTGCGAGCGCTCGCGCAGGGCGGCGCGCCGATCGCCGAGCTGCTGGAGGCGACGCTCGCCCGCAGCGGCTACCTGGAGGCGCTCGAGGTCGAGCGGACATTCGAGGCGCAGGGGCGGATCGAGAACCTCGAGGAGCTGATCGGTGTGGCCCGCGAGTTCGACGCGAGCGCGGAAGAGCGGACGCTCGACGTGTTCCTCCAGCAGCTGGCGCTGCTGAGCGATGCCGATACGCGGCTTGACGACCAGGGGCTCGTGACGCTGATGACGCTGCACAACGCGAAGGGGCTGGAGTATCCGATCGTCTTCATCATCGGCTGCGAGGACGGGGTGTTCCCGCACTCGCGCTCGCTCGATGAGGGGTCGCTCGAGGAGGAGCGACGGCTCTGCTACGTCGGGATCACACGCGCGATGCGCGACCTGACGTTCACCTACGCACGGCGGCGGACGCTGTTCGGCGCCGAGAGCCATGGGCTGCGCAGCCGCTTCCTCGATGAGCTGCCGGCGGCGGTTACCGACCTCCAGGATGACTTCGTGGCAGGCGTTGGGCTGGGGGGGATCGCGGCGCGACGCGCTGCTGTGCGTGGCGGCGGGAGCTGGGCCGCGGCGGCCAGCGCGTCCCGGCGCGAGACGGCGGCGCCGGCGGTCAGCTACCGGTTGGGCGAGGATGTCGTGCATGCTTCGTTTGGTGACGGCGTCGTGACGGGGATCGAGCCTGGCGGCATAGTGGTCGTGCGCTTCGCGCGCGACAAGTCTGAGCGCAAGCTGCTCGCGGACGCGCCGATGAGCCGCCGATGAGCGCGACGATCATCGACGGCAAGGCGGTCGCTGCGCGGGTGCGCGAGGAGGTCGCCGCAGGCGTCGCGGAGTTCGTCGCGGCGCACGGACGGGCGCCCGGCCTTGCGACCGTGCTGGTGGGGGACGACCCGGCAAGCGCCGTCTACGTCGGCGGCAAGCAGCGTGCGTGCGCGGAGGTGGGGATCAACGCGTTCGACCACCGGCCGGCGGCTGACGTGAGTGAGGCCGAGCTGAGCGCGTTGATCGCGGAGCTGAACGGCGACGCGGCGGTGAGCGGCGTGCTCGTGCAGCTGCCGCTGCCGGACCACCTCGACGGCACGAAGATCACGGGCCTGGTGGCGGCGGCGAAGGATGTCGATGGTCTGACGCCGGTCTCAGCCGGCCTGCTGGCGCTGGGACGGCCGGGGCTGCGACCGTGCACGCCGAGCGGCGTGCTCGAGCTGCTGCGCAGCGTCGATGCGCAGATCGCCGGCGCTGAGGCCGTGGTGGTCGGGCGCTCGAACCTGTTCGGCAAGCCGATGGCGCAGCTGCTGCTCGGCGAGAACGCCACGGTGACGATGTGTCATTCTCGGACACGCGACCTGGCCGGGGTGTGCGCGCGGGCCGACATCCTGATCGCAGCGGTTGGCAGGGCGCAGATGGTGAAGGCGGACTGGGTCAAGCCGGGCGCGATCGTGATCGACGTTGGGATCACGCGCACCGAGGCCGGCCTCGTCGGGGATGTCGACTTCGAAGCGGCGCGTGAGCGGGCCAGCGCGATCACCCCTGTTCCCGGTGGCGTCGGTCCGACGACGATCGCCTGCCTGCTGCGCAACACGCTGCTGGCGGCGGAAGGGCAACTGTAGGGTTGGACCGGACCGGTCGGCGCGATCGCTGTGGGGGTTTCCCGCGCCGGCGTGGCTGCTGACGGCGTGTATGCTCGCTCTGCGGCCGGAGTGCTGTCGGTGGTCCCGGTTCGCCCTGCGGTGCGTTTACAGGTGCACGCGCTAGCTCACGCCAGGCCGAGGAAGACGACGATCGCCCGATCGAGACGCACGATGTCCTCGCCACTGAGTCGACCGATCTGCTCACCCAGGCTCGTCTTAGGCACGGTGGTCAGCTTGTCGACCATCAGGCTCGACGCGCGATCCAGGCGGTTGAGTTCATCAGGAAGCACGTGGAGGCGAAAAAGCGGCGCGTCCGTCGGATCGCTTGTCGGCACGCAGATCGTCACGGACGCTGTCGCGTCGAAGCGGTCGTCCTGCACGATGACCGCGGGTCGCGGCTCAGCGGTGTAGGCCCCGCGCGCGGCAACCGACCAGATCTCGCCGCGCCTCACTCCGAGGCATCCCAGGACACCGCATCGACGAACGCCTGGTCCCCCGCGGCATGTTCGCTGGCGGCGATCGCCTCCGACTGACGATGCGCCTCGCGGATGAACTCTCCAGCGCGCGTGTCCGGCACCCAGATCTGCACCGGCCGCAAGCCCTGGGCCCGGAGACGATCGCGATGCGCTTGCACCCGCTTCGCCGATGACCGTTCTGTTGCCACGACCATAGGGTTACATGTAACGCTACGTTGCGTCAAGCACCAACGCTAGCGCACCTCTCGCGGGGCGAGCCCGCTACCAGGTGCCGTCGACGCAGCTGCCCGAAGTGCCGCCGGCTGACGTGCAGGTGCGGGTGATCTGCCCGCCGACCCGGTTGATGCTGAACGTGTCACCGGTGGTCGAGGTGACTGTCACCGTGTAGGAGACGATGGTGGCGGTCACGCTCGAAATGTAGGCCTTGCCGTGTCCGGGGGCGATGCGCGTCGCCTGTCCGTCGGAGTGAACGAGCGCCAGGTTATTGTTGGCTGCCGCGTAGCTTCCCCCGTGGTCGGTGGCGATAGTCTCGAGCGCCGTGCTGGCGTCTAGAGCCATCTGCTGCGCCTGTTCGTCCGGACTCGTGAACAGAGCCGGAGCGATGGCGATGTCCGCCGCCGACGCGTCGAGCCCACCAACGCTTGTGGCGGCGGAGGAGGCGCAGGCATCGACCGTCCTTACTTCGGGACTGTTTCGACCGACCATGATGTCCTCGCCGGTGGTCTGGAGCGCGGTCGCTGGCATGCGTCCTTCAAGACAGGTGAGCGACCCGTGGCAGAAGGCGATGACCACCGCGATGACGATCAGTGCCGCGAGCCCGGTGTACAGCACCGCCAATGCCGACCACGAGCGGGCCTGGTGGATCTCGAAGTTCCGCGCTCCATCACCCGCCTGTTGTGGCGCTCGATCTGGTGTGCCGGTGGTGCCGGCCGGTGGTGTTGCGGACTTGCCGGAGCTACCCCAATAGTCGGCCTTGCTCGCGTCATGCTCATCGCCGGGCGGCATGGCGCTCACCATACCGTCGCGGCGTGCATCCCGTGTCAGGAAACCAGCCGTGGGCGGCGGCGGACCGCGCCTGGGCTAGTAGCCGCCGGGGTGGCGCGACTCGAAGCCGCTGGTATCGGCCAGGAGCGGCCGCCAGCGCGGTCCCTCCAGGCCACTGGGGTCGCCTGCGGTGCTCGTGTCGAGACGGATGCCGGCGATCTCGAGGAAGGCGTGGCCGCCGTTCGCGTAGATCGTCATCCACTGGCCCTGACCGGGCTGGCCCCAGCCCATGAACTCGCTCGAGTCGAGCGGTGCGCTGAGCAGGCCACCGCCGTGCAGGGAGTAGGACACGGTGCCGGAGCAGTCGTATCCGGCTGAGATGAAGCTCCCGTGCCCGCCACCGAAGACGTACGGCAGGCCGATCAGCCGGTTCCCCGCCCAGATCGCCTGCTGGACAGCGGCTGGTGCGCCGGTCGGCGCAGCCGCGTAGCCGTCGGGGAGGATGGCGGCCACGCTTCCGGGGACCGTCGTCGTCAGCGCAGGACCGAGCGCCGCCGGACCGCCGACCGCGTCCGCGGTGGTGGCGGCCACGTGACGGGAGTGCACGGGGCGCGTCGTGGTCGCGGCGGCGGCGGCGTGATCCGTCGCGACGGCGGTGTTGCTCTGCGCTGCGGTACCGCCAGCATTCGTAGCGGCGGTGGTGTCGGTCTGCGCCGCGGCGCGAACGGCAGTTGTCGCGGCGGTGGTGCCGGTCTGCGCCGCGGCGCGAACAGCACGCTTCACCGGTTGGCGAACGATCGTGCGTCGCGCACGGCGGTGCGGGCGTGCGGAGACAGGCGCCGCCGCCGCCGCTGCACTGCTGCTGTGCAGGTCGGCTGCGGCGAAAGCAGCGGGGGCGCAAAGCGCGACCGCGACAAGCGGAGCGATGGGGACATGCCCGGGCCGCACACCACGGAGTCTGGCAGGAGCCTCGGCGGTATGCCAACCGGCGCACCAGACTGCCCAGCGTCACCTGGACGTACGTACGAGTCGTCGAGAGCCCGACCTGCAGTGCCTGGCGAGCTAGCGGCGCGCGAAGGCGAACGCGAGCAGCATGCTGCCGAGGACGGTGCTGAGCGACGCGAGGACGTAGCCGAGCGTGCTCGGATGGGTCTGTGACAGCACCGTGAAGAGCTCCGCGACGCCTGCTCCCGCGAGGATGCCGCCGAGCGCTTCGACGCCGGCGAGCCGCCGTCCGCGTGCCCCCGCCCGCACCAGCTCGTCGGCGCGCTGCACATCGGCGGCGGACACGACGTCTGCGTGCGCACGCCGTGCGATCAGGATCGCCTCGACGCCGACCTCCTCGACGTAGTCGACTTGCTGCTCGAGCAGCGCACCGACGCTCTCCTGCGAGAAGTCGCGTGGCGCGTGCTTGCCGGCGAGCGAGGTGCGCAGCGTGGTGAGGACGCGGGCGAGGCCCGGGTCTGACTTTGGCTCGGTCAACTCATCCATCGGGTAACACCGTACTCGCTGCGCTACGTCGGGCGTCGGTCCGTTGCTCGGCGAGCGCGTCGGTGATCAGCCCGAGGCCACCCGGTACGCGGGCCTCGCCGTTTCGTGCGCCTGACGCGCCCCATCGGCGCAGCATGCCGTTCGCGGAGTAGGCGACGGCGGCGGTCGCGAGCACACCGACGAGCGCCGCGACAACCGGCACACCGGCTTTGACGTTGTTGGACGCCACCGAGAGGAGCCCGGCGCCGGCGCCGACGAGCCCGATCGGCACGGCGATGACGCCCCACAAGCGAGTCCGCAGCAGCTCACTGCGTGCTTCGCGATGGTGGCGAGCCTCCTCGGCGGTGATCACCGCGACGCGATCGAGCGCGCCGCCCGCCGGGTGGTCGGAGTCGATCACCGGCGGTGGCGTCACAAGCCGATGGGTCGGCGTCGAGGACAGCGCGACATCAGTGCCCGAGCCGCGGCGCCTGGAGCGCGAGCCGCCTTGCTCGTCTGCCTGGTCATCGAAGCCAGGGCCCGGGTCATCGATCATGACCGCATCCTAACGGTGCAGTCGGAGGGCTCAGTGCGTGCGCCAGATCGGGGGCCGCTTCGCCTCGAAGGCGGCGGCCCCTTCGCGTGCGTCGCCGGCGGCGAGGATCTGCTCCCACAGCTCCATCTGCTGCTCCCACGCCTCGTTGAGCGTCCAGTCGCGGGCGCGGTCGAGGACGTGCTTGGTCGTGCGGATCGCGAGCGGGCTGCCGGGGATGATCGCGGCGGCGAGCTCGAGCGCGACGGTCAGCGCTCCACCGTCGTCGGCGAGACGGTTCACGAGGCCGAAGTGATGCAGGCGTTCGGCTGTCATCGCCTCGCCGGTGAGCGCGAGCTCCTTTGCGATGCCCAGCGGGACGCGCTGGGGGAGGCGCACCAGCGCGCCGCCGCCGGCGAAGAGGCCACGCTTCACCTCGGGGAGCGCGAACTTCGCGCTGCGCGCCGCCACGATGAGGTCGCAGGCGAGCGCGATCTCGAAGCCTCCGGCGAGGGCGAAGCCTTCGACGGCTGCGATCAGCGGCTTGCGCGCGCCGCGCTCGGTGATCCCGGCGAACCCGCGACCCTCGACGAACGGCGAGTCTCCGAGCAGCGACGCCTTGAGGTCCATGCCCGAGCAGAAGCCGGGTGGTGCGCCGGTGAGGATCGCGACGTTCAGCCCGTCGTCGCTGTCGAGCTCGTCGAGCGCAGCGGCGATCGCCTGCGCCATCGCCGCATTGACGGCGTTGCGCACGGCGGGGCGGTTCAGCGTGATGAGCAGGACGCGCTCGTGTCGCTCGAGCGCTACGACGTGGTCGCTGTCAGGCATCGGTTGAGGCCACCGCGCGAAGGGCTCAGCTTCGCGCGAGCAGGTTGACCGCGGCCTCGGCGACAGAGACCTCGGAGACCGTGCTGATGTTGCCTGCCGGATCATTGAGGATGATCGACAGCACGAACGCCCGGCCGTCACGGCGGCGCAGGTACCACGTGGTGCTGATCACGCCCGGCTCGGAGCCGCCCTTGTAGCCGACGTACGACCATGTCTGGGCGTTCAGGGCGATGCCAGGATTGATCGCCAGGATCTGGCGCAGCGGCGCCAGGCCGCGGCGGCGCGACTCCACCTCCAGGCGGTTGATCGCGTGGGCCAGGTCGGCAGCTGAGGCGAACCACTCGAGCGTGCTGATGTAGCGCGGCGCGGTCCAGGCCGCGGCCTCGGCGAGCGTCGGCGTGAACGCGTCAACGCGCGCCAGCAGGCGCGTGCGCGCCGCCGTCCCGCCGTTGGCATACGCGCGGGTCAGCGACGCCGGCGCCGCGAGCTTCAGCGCGAACAGCTCGCGCGTCGTCAGGAATGGCTCGTCCCGCGACACGCTGTGGTTGCCAAGCGCGACCAGCTGGGTCTCCACGGCGTTGCGCCCGAGCCGATGGATCAGATGATCGGCAGCCGTGTTGTCGCTGACGGAGATCATCTGCTGGGCGTAGTGGAGCAACGAAAACGTGGCTCCTGCCGGATCGAGGCGCATGTCTCCGCCAGGCAGGCTCTTCCAGCGCTCGTGGATCGCCAGGCGCGTGGTCCAGCGGACGCTGCCGTGCTCGACCGCATTCGCCAGCGCGCCGAGCACGTAGAGCTTGAAGGCGGAGCCGATCGCGCCGGCCTCGGTGCCGTTGAGCGCGTGAATCTCCCCGCCGCCGGCGTAGCCCGCGTAGAGCGAGGCGTGCGGGGCGAGGCGTTCGAGCGCCGCGTCGACGCCGCTCCAGCTGTTGATCGTGGGCGCGGCCAGCCGGAAGTCTAGCCCAACGATGAGATGGGGCGCGGTGGCGGACACCGCGATGCTCGCGTCAAAGGCGGCACCGCCGGGCGAAGTCAGCTCGGCCTCGAGCGCAAGATCGCCGTGGCTGCCCGGCGAACGCAGGACGCGGGCGATCTGGAGGTTCTGGCCGGCGAGGTCGGCCAGCGACGCGACGAGCGCCTTGGGCGGGACTTCTGCCAGGAAAGCGGGGGAGAAATGCGCCGCGAGCTCGGCGCGGGAAGGCGTCGCGGAGGCATTCAGCTCGGCGACCACCCAGCGGAGCTGCTCGCTGGCCGGCGTCGCCGTGACCGGGGCCAGCGCGGTCACCGGGCTCGCGCTGCTCGTGCTCCCGGCCGCGCCGTGAGAGCCCCCGCCGCCGCCGCCGCACGCACTCAGCAGGCACAGCGCTGCGAGTGATCCGACAACCGCCGCCGGCAGGCCTCGGGATCTCGCAAACGAGCGCACGGCATGGACACTACCCGTCACCCGCGCGATGTGGCTGCGCACAGCCTGACCAGCGACGCCGGTGGCAGGAACCGTTCGCCGTAGGCGCCGGCGAGCTCGCGCGCTCGTGCGACGAAGCCGCTCGCCCCGCCGCCATAGCGCTCGACGTACGCCAGCACGCCTCCGGTCCAGTCGGGGTAGCCGATGCCGAGCAGCGAGCCGACGTTGGCATCGCGGGCCGAGGCGACGACCCCCTCGTCGAGGCATCGCACCGCCTCGATCGCCTCGATGAACAGCAGCCGCTCGACCAGCTCGCGCGGCGGCACAGGCGGCTCCAGGACCGGCGCGATATCCGCCAGTCCAGCCCATAGGCCCACCCGCATGCCGTCGCGGTAGTCGTAGAAGCCGGCCCCGGCGCGGCGTCCCGTACGCCGATGCGTGTCGATCAGCTCGTCGATCAGACGCTCCGCCGGGTAGCGCTCCCAGGGCTCGCCGGCGGTCGCCGCCGCCGCGGCGTACTGGCGCCGGACCGCGCGCAGCAGCTCGAGGCCGAGTTCGTCCGCCAAGGCAAGCGCCGGCGTCGGATAGCCGCCCTGCGCGCAAGCGTCTTCGATCATCGACGCCGGCACGCCCTCCACAAGCATCCCGATCGCTTCATAGATGAACGTGGCGAACACGCGGCCCGCGAAGAAGCCGCGGCTGTCGCGAACGACGATCGCCGTCTTGCCGAGCGCCGCCGCGAGACCCAGCGCGCGCTGCACCGTCTCCTCGCTCGTCCGTGCACCCCTGACGATCTCGACGAGCGGCATCTTCTCGGCGGGGCTGAAGAAGTGCAGGCCGATGAAGCTCTCCGGTCGCGCGACGCTCTCGGCCAGGCCACTGATCGGCAGCGACGATGTGTTCGAGCAGAGCAACGCGTCAGCGGCGAGGTGCGGCTCGATCTCGGCGAGCGCCCGGGCCTTGACCGCGGGATCCTCGAACACCGCTTCGATCAGCACGCCGGCGCCGCCGGCGTCGCCGAAGCTGGCGCCAGCCGTGATCCGTCCGACGAGCTCGGCGCTGGCCGCCTCAGCGAGCCGGCCGCGCGCCAGCGCCTCGGCCGCCAGGCGCCGGCAACGCTCCAGCCCGCGCTCGGCCGCTTCGTCTGTCAGGTCGATCAGCGCAACCTCGATGCCCGCCCCCGCGAGCAGATAGGCGATCGCCGAGCCCATCGTGCCCGCCCCGAGCACTGCCGCTCGCGCGACGCGCGGCCGCGACGCGCTTCGCGTCGCCATCGCCCTACACGCGCTCGATCACAGTCGCAATACCCATCCCCCCGCCGGCACACAGCGTCGCCAGGCCGTAACGGCCGTTGCGGCGCTCGAGCTCGTCGAGCAGCGTGCCGAGGATGATCGCCCCGGTGGCGCCGAGCGGATGCCCCATCGCGATCGCCCCGCCATTGACGTTGATCCGGTCGAGGTCAAGCTCGACGTCGCGCGCGAAGCGGAGCACGGCGGCGGCGAAGGCCTCGTTGACCTCGACCACGTCGAGATGGTCAACCGTCAAGCCGGCGCGCGCCAGCGCCTTGCGCGCAGCGGGGGCCGGTCCGGTGAGCATGATCGTCGGCTCGGCTCCCGACAGCGCCGTCGCGACGACGCGTGCGCGGGGGCGCAGGCCAAGCTCGCTGCCCACCCGCTCGCTGCCGAGGAGCACCAGCGCGGCACCGTCGACGATGCCCGACGAGTTGCCCGCCGTGTGCACGTGGTCGATCCGTCCCAGCCAGTGGTACTTCGCCAGCGCGACCGCGTCGAAGCCGTCGCGCTGGCCGACCGCCGCGAACGCCGGCTCGAGCCTGCTGAGGGCTGCGGCAGTCGTGTCGGGGCGCATATGCTCATCGGTGGCGAGCAGCACCCGGCCGTTCAATCCGCGCACCGGGATCAGCGCCTGGTCGAAGCGCCCCTCGGCGTGCGCTGCCGCTGCGCGCTGCTGCGAGAGCAGCGCATAGGCGTCGACGTCCTCGCGCGCGAAGGACTCCACCGTCGCGAGCAGGTCGGCGCTCACGCCCTGGGGGACGCTGAAGGCGCTCGCTCGCCTGGTCTCCGCGTCCATCGCAGTGCCGCCGACATCGGAGTAGATCGGGACGCGTGACATCGACTCGACGCCACCGGCGAGGATCAGCTCCTCCCAGCCGGCGGCCACCTTCGCCGCGGCGACGTTCACCGCCTCCAGCCCGGAGGCGCAGAAGCGGTTCAGCTGCATCCCCGTGACGGTGTCGGGCAGCCCGGCCTTGAGCGCCGCCGTCTTCGCGATGTTCATGCCCTGCTCGCCGATCGGCGAGACGACGCCGAGCACGACGTCTTCGATCCGTGCCACGTCGAGCTGGCGGTGGCGGTCTCGCAGCGCGTCGATCAGGCCGACGACGAGGTCCACCGGCTTGACGGTGTGCAGCGCGCCGGTGTCCTTCCCGTTCCCGCGCGGCGTGCGGATCGCGTCGAAGATCAGCGCTTCGCTGCTGCTCATCGTTGGGCAAGGTTAGTCGGCAAGTAGGTACGGAGAGCACGTAAGCATGTCGGTGGTTGTCGGGTTTGACCCGCCATCGCGCGGAACCTCGACAAGTTTGGAGGGTGGACGTTGGAAGGTGTAGACTGTGTACATGGCAACCACGGACATTGATCGGTTCCTGAAAGGCGTTGAAGGGCTGGCCGCCCTAGACCCCGATGAAATCGCTCGTCGCCTCGCGGCGATGCGTAGTGATGCCGACATGCTCAGCCTGAAGATCGCAGTGCTCGAACGGATGCTCGGTGAAGCACGACGGCGCGTCCCCGGCCAAGCCGCAGCGAGCCGTAGTGATGCACCGAAGGCCGTTGCGAACGACGGGAACCGACCGTACACGTGGAAGCGTGACGCCATCCTCGCGATCATGAAAACCGAGCCGCACCGCATGTTCTCTGCGGCCGACCTGCGCAGGCGCTTGCGAGAGACGGGCGTCATGAACGGTGATGAGGGCACACCTACGTCGCTGTTGCTTCAGCGCATGGTCAAGAGCGAGCCCGGGATCGTCGAACGCCCACCAGGAAAGTACGCCTTTGTTCCACGCGCAACGATCGCTAAGCCGGCCGACACAGAAGAAACAGCCGCGGCTGAACACGACAACGCCGCGCTCATGCATCGCAGCGCGTTCGCGCAATGAAAACTTCTCGCAGCCAAACCCGCATCCCAGCGGTGGCGAGAGGAACCGCTGGGCCGGGGGGATTGGCCCCCCCGGCTCAGCACCCATGACAACTCGGAGGGTGCTTCCGGTGTGGCGCACCGGCCCCGCGTTAGGTGCGGGCTGACCCGTTGGCAGACGGCGATAGGTTCGATCCCTACACCCTCCGCGGTTGTCGATTGATACTAACGGTATCACTGCCGAGGCAAAATTAAAAGGCCCGAATATGCCCGCCCGAAAGCGCCCAGACAAGCCAAAACCGACCGCGCCGCCAGCGGACGTGCGCGAGATCCAAGATCCCGAACACACGGAGGCCGACTTCCTACGCGACCTCGACCACGTCTCGACGGACCGTGCTACCGAGTTGCTAGCCGGCCGCGCTCCACACGATCCAGCATCGCGTAGAACAGCGGCTGGTCGCTGAAGCGCCGGTTGTAGCGGAAGCTGTACTCGTCCACGTAGCTCTGAAGGTAGGTCGCGCTGACCGCGTGGTAGACGCCGCGCAAGCCGTTCTTCAGCAGCGACCAGAACCCTTCGATCGTGTTCGTGTGCGCCGTCCCGTCCACATACACGCGGGCCTTGTGCGACACGCGACGATGGCTCCGGTACTGCTCGCCGACCACGCCGTAGGTGTGCCACTCGTCCGTGAACACCATCGCGCTCGGTAGCACGAACTCGCGCGCCACATTCGTCAACGTGCGCTGCCCGCGGTTCGGCACGATCCGCGTCCGCACCTGCCCGCCGCGCTCTACCGCGCCGAACACGATCGTCTTGTTCGCCATGCCCTTGCGGACCGCCTGCGAGTGGGTCATTAGGTGGTTGTGGTTATAGACCTTGCCGCCGACCCATGTCTCGTCCATCTCGACCTCGCCGGACAACTGCGTGTCGTCCTGGCCGAGCAGCGTGCGGATCTGCTTGAACATCCGGTGAGCCGTCTTGTAGGTGACGCCGATCTCCCGTTCGAGCTGCTTGGCGGAGATCCCGCAGCGGGTGCTCGACATTAGGTAGATCGCGTAGAACCAGAACTGCAAGCTGACGCTGCTCTTGTGGAAGATCGTTCCAGCAGTCGGGTAGACCTGATGGCGGCAGTACTGGCACGAGTACGCCGACCGACCCGTCAGCTTGTGAAACCGCGTCGCCCTGCCGCACTTCGGGCACTCCGAGCCGTCCGGGAAGAACTTGTCCTTGAGGTACGCGAGGCACGCATCGTTGCCCGGGAATAGCTCTAGGAACCGCGAGTAGGTCATCTGCGACTCGCTCGACGCGGCGGGGAGAGTGCGGTTCCGATGGCGTGCTTCCATACTCGAAACGATACCAGCTACACGTACGTGTGTCAAGTATCATCCGAAGGAAGCCTCCCTAGGATGCCGCGCAATACCCCGAGTCGGAGTTCGCAAGTCGCTAGCGTTTCGCCGCGCGAGGCAAGGAGAAAGTTTTCGGCGTCGCGAGGCGAAACGTGCTCGCTGAGAAACGCGCCCGCTTCCTCTGTCCACGCCGGTACGTACCTGGACGGGATGCCGGTTCGGGTGATGTCCTCGCCCTTGCGTATCAGGTTCGCAACGCCGACGCGAACGTTCACAGCCGGGGCATCTGGCGTCGTTGGCTTTTGGGCGGTAGCTGCCGCCCGCTCAGTCTCCAACATGCCGCGTATCGCCACGACATCATCGGCAAGGAGCCTGTGGGGAGCGCGCGCCAACGCCCAGCCAAGCTCAAACAGCGGAACAAGGACGGCAGCGCCAACCGCGGCAATAGCCACGACAACCGCTGCGCGGACGATTGACTCAGAGAACCCAAGGATTAGCAATGCGACCACCCCCAGGCCAGCGCCCGCCGCCGCGGTGACGACCTCCCGCCAGAACCGGACGCCACGCCAATCGGCTCTAGCCCGCTGCCATGGTGTCTGACGTCCTTCGGCCACGCGCGCATCATCGCGCGAACCCCCATACGCTGCTCGTGTGTCTAGTTGGCTCGCCGCTCTTCTCAGACGGACGGTTCGGGCGGTTTCGCGGCTATCGGCTGGGCGTGCGTGCTCCCGCAACCGGGTACGTGTCGTGCCTCCCTAGTTGCCGGTTAGTCTTGCGGGCGTGCGATTCGATCTGCGCCGCATCCGCCCCCCCGAGATCCTCGCCCTGTTGGCCGGAGTGCTGCTCGCCGTTGCGCTGTTCCTGCCGTGGTACGACTTCCCGGGCGGCCGCGAGGACGCCTGGCACGCGCTGACGGTCGCCGAGGTCCCGGCGGCGCTTGCCGCGCTGGTCGCGCTGGCGCTGGTCGCGGTGACGCCCGTGGCGCGCTCGTCCGCGCAGCCGGTGGCCCTAGCGATCTGGACGACGGCGCTCGGTCTGGTTTCGGTTGTCGTGGTCACGGTCCGCGTCGTGGCGCTTCCCGGCATGGCGCTTGGACGCTGTTACGGGCTCTGGCTGGCGCTCGCCGGCGCGATCGGGGTGCTCGTCGCTGGCTGGCTCTCGCTGCGCGACGAGAGGCCGTCCTGGGGTGTCCGCGCGAGCGGTGCTCCGCAATGAGCATCGATCGTGAGACGGTGCTCCACGTCGCGCGCCTCGCGCGACTGGCGCTCAGCGAGGAGGAGGTCGACGCGATGACCGGCGAGCTTGCCGGTGTGCTGGACCACATCGCGACGATCGGCGAGCTCGACCTCGAGGGTGTCGCGCCGACGACCCATGTCGTGGCGGTCGAGAACGCGCTTCGCGCCGACGAGCCGGCGCCGTCACTGCCGGTCGCGCGGGCGCTCGAAAGCGCGCCCGACGTAGCCGAGGGCGGCTTCGCCGTGCCGAGCCCGCAGGCATGAGCGGTCTGCTCGAGTTGTCGGCCAGCCAGGCGGCGGCGAGCATCGCGCGCGGCGAGCTCGACGCCGCCGAGCTGTTCGACTTCTACCGCGAGCGTGCCGCCCGCGACGAGACGAACGCCTTCACGTGGGTGGCCGGCGCCGCGCCGGAGACGCGCTCGGACGGGCCGCTCGCCGGGGTGCCGCTCGCGGTGAAGGACCTGTTCGCCACCGAGGGCGTGCCGAGCCAGGCCGGCTCGCGCATCCTCGAGGGCTACTGCCCGCCGTACACCGCGACCGTCGTCGAGCGGCTCGCGGCGGCCGGTGCGCCGCTGCTCGGCAAGACCAACCAGGATGAGTTCGCGATGGGCTCGTCCAACGAGAACTCGGCGTTCGGTCCGGTGCTCAACCCGTGGGACCACCGGCGCGTGCCGGGAGGCTCCTCGGGTGGCAGCGCCGCGGCGGTCGCCGGAGGCCTCGCTCCGTGGGCGATCGGTACCGACACCGGCGGCTCGATTCGCCAGCCGGCGGCGCTGTGTGGGATCGTCGGGTGCAAGCCGACCTACGGCGCCGTATCGCGCTACGGGATGATCGCGTTCGCCTCCTCGCTTGATCAGGCGGGGCCGCTGGCGCGGGACGTCAGCGACGCCGCGCTGCTGCTGTCGGCGATGGTTGGCGCGCGCGACCCGCGCGACTCGACCTCGCTCGACTACCCCGGCGCGATCGCCCTGCCGACGCGCGTGGACCTGAAGGGCGTTCGTCTCGGGGTCCCCGCCGAGCTGTCCGGCGAGGGCATCGAGCCGGGTGTGCTTGGGGTGTTCGAGGCGACGCTCGAGCTTGCCCGCCGGCTCGGGGCGAGCGTCGAGCCGTGCACGCTGCCGCACGCAGGGCACGCGCTTGCCGCGTACTATGTCCTCGCGCCGGCCGAGTGCTCGTCGAACCTCGCCCGCTTCGACGGCGTGCGCTACGGCTACCGCGCGCCGGGCGCAAGCGACCTTCTGTCGATGTACACGCGCACGCGCCACGACGGATTCGGGGCGGAGGTGAAGCGCCGCATCATGCTCGGCACCTACGCGCTCTCGAGCGGCTACTACGACGCCTACTACGGTCGCGCCCAGCGTGTGCGCACGAAGATCGCCGAGGACTTCGCCGCTGCCTTCGAGCGCTTCGACTTCGTCGTCACGCCAACCTCGCCTGCGGTCGCGTTCGAGCTCGGGGCCAAGCTGGCAGACCCGCTCGCGATGTACCTCAACGACTTCTGCACGGTTCCGGCGTCGCTGGCGGGCATTCCGGCGATGTCGATCCCGGTCGGGCTGGCCGAGCCTCCCGGCGGCGGAACGCCGCTACCCGTCGGCTTCCAGCTGATCGGCCCGGCGTTCAGCGAGAGCGACATGCTCGGCGCCGCCTTCGCGCTCGAGCAGGCGTTGGGCTTCGACGGCAGCGCGGTGCGCTCGTGACGGTCGAGCTCGAGCCGGTCATCGGGCTGGAGATCCATGTCCAGCTGAAGACCGCGACGAAGATGTTCTGCGGTTGCGAGCTGTCGTTCGGCGAGCCACCGAACACGCGGACCTGCCCGGTCTGCCTCGGCCTGCCGGGAGCGCTGCCGGTGGCCAACGCGCAGGCAATCCACTTCGGGTTGATGATCGGCATCGCGCTCGGCTGCGAGCTGGCTGAGCGCTCGATCTTCCACCGCAAGAACTACTTCTATCCCGACCAGGCGAAGAACTACCAGATCTCCCAGTACGACGAGCCGCTATGCCGCGGCGGCGAGCTGGCCGGCGTGCGCATCCATCGGGTACACCTCGAGGAGGACGCAGCAAAGCTGGTCCATCTGGGTGAGAGCGGCCGGATCCACGGCTCCGAGCAGTCGGTGGTCGACTTCAACCGCGGCGGCACGCCGCTTGTCGAGATCGTCACCGAGCCCGAGCTGCGCTCGCCGGAGCACGTCCGCGAGTGGCTGATGCTGCTGCGCGCGACGCTCCGCAGCCTCGGCGTGAGCGACGTGAACATGGACGAGGGGTCGCTGCGCGCCGACGCCAACGTCTCGCTGCGACCGGCTGGTCAGGTCACGCTCGGCACCAAGACCGAGCTGAAGAACATGAACTCGTTCCGCTTCCTCGAGCGCGGCGTCGCCGCCGAGATCGACCGCCAGCGCGCGATCATCGAGGGCGGGGGCGAGGTCGAGCAGGAAACGCTGCACTTCGACCCGGTCAGCGGCACGCTCACCTCGCTGCGCTCCAAGGAGGAGGCGCACGACTACCGCTACTTCCCGGAGCCGGACCTGACACCCGTCGCCACGACCGCTGACATGCGCGCGGCGGCTCACGCGGCGATCGGCGAGCTGCCCAGCGCTCGCGCAAGCAGGCTCGCGACTCTCGGCCTGACGGCCGAGCTCGCTCACCTGCTGGCTTTTCGGGGGGAGCTCGGGGATTACTTCGAAGCCGTCGTCGCGCTCGCGCCTGTGGATCATGCGCAGCAGATCGCGAACTGGATCTCGGGCCAGCTGGTCGCTCGGATTGGCGACCAGGACCCCGCTGAGAGCCGGGTGGCGCCGGAGGCGCTCGCGACGCTGGTGGCGATGGTCGAGGCGCGCGAGCTGACGAACAATGCGGCGCGTGAGGTGCTTGACGTGCTCGTGGCTGCGGGCGGCGATCCGCGGGAGATCGTCGCCGAACGCGGGCTCGGTGCGCTGGCCGACGAGACCGCGCTCGCGACGATGGTCGCGGACGCGCTCTCCGCCGACCCCGACTCCGCAGCCCAGGTGCGCGCCGGCAACGAGAAGGCGATTGGCGCTCTCGTCGGTGCGGTGATGCGCGAGACGCGTGGTCGTGCCGACGGTGGCGAGGTCACCCGCCTGATGCGCGAGCAGCTCGGCTTATAGGCGGGCCCCCAGGCGGGCCAACCGCCGGACGGCGATCTTGGCCAGCGGGCCAAGGACGCAACGCGGTCGAGCGCCGATCATCTCGTCATGGAAGACAAGAACGGACGCTCTCGGTTTCTCCTCCTTCCCGAGCAATGCGAGCCGTCGGTCAGCGCGAAGCAGCCGGTCCTGCGCCGCTACAGCCTTGCGCGGATCCCCGCGCAGCGCGCGGATCCGCTGCCGGCGCGCCGACCTGGCCCCAAGCGCACGCGCGGCTAGCCGGCTACGAGACGCCATAGAATCGCGCCGTGGCTCCTCGGCGCGTTGCGATCGTCGGCGCCGGCATCGGGGGACTGACTGCCGCCATCGCGCTGACGCGAGCCGGCTTCGATGTGGCTGTCTACGAGCAGGCCGCGGAGCTCGGCGAGGTCGGGGCCGGCATGGGCCTGTGGCCAAACGCGCTGCGCGTGCTGGCGCGGCTCGGCCTGGGGGAGGATGTGCTGTCGCTGGCCGGCGGGGGGGTCGGGATCGGCCTGCGGCGCGCGGACGGGCGGTGGCTGATGCGCCAGTCCGCGCAGGAGATGCAGAACCGTTGGGCAGCGCCCTTTGCCTGCGTGCATCGTGCCGAGCTTCACGCGCTGCTGGTGAAGCGCCTCGATCCCACGACCGTTCATCTGGGGGCCCGCTGCAGCGGCTTCGAGCAGCGCGATGGGATCGTGGCGCTGCGCTTCGAAGGACGCGGCGATCACGTCGACGTCCAAGCCGACGTGCTCGTCGGTGCCGACGGCGTGCACTCGGTGGTGCGCGCGGAGCTCTCGGGACCTGCCCGGCTGCGCTACCGCGGCTACACCAACTGGCGCGGCACCACGGCGCCAGGCTCGGTGCCCCCGGTGGCTGACTCAACGGACAGTTGGGGCCGTGGCGGCCATTTCGGCCTGCAGCCGACCAGCGGCGGGCGGATCCTCTGGTATGCGGGGCTCAACGCCGGCGAAGCGGTGGCGGACGACGAGCAGACCCGCGCGCGCCTGCTCGAGGCGTTCGGCGCCTGGCACGCGCCGATCGGAGCGGTGATCGAGGCGACGCCGGACGCCGCGCTGATCCGCACCGACATCTACGACGCCCGGCCCAGCCGGCGCTGGAGCCGTGGCGCGGTGACGCTCGTCGGCGACGCGATTCACCCGATGACTCCAGACCTCGGTCAGGGCGCCTGCCAGGCGATCGTCGACGCCGCCGTCCTGGCTCAATGCCTGACCGAGACAGGGGATGTCCACGCGGCGCTCACGGCCTACCGGCGCCGCCGCGCCTGGACCGCCACGCTGGCGACGCTGTTCTCGCGCTACTGGGGCGCCGCCGCGCAGCGCGATGGACGGCTCGCCTGCACGCTGCGTGACGCGATGCTCGCCGCGACGCCGCGCGCGCTCCAGCTCCGGCAGCTCGACCTCCTGGTCGAGCGTCCCTAGCGGCGACGAGCGGTGCTACGCTCGACGCGCCGACGCCACGCGGGGTCCGCGGTGAGCGTCATAGGCAATTGCATTGCACAGATCGGGGAAGCGATGAGGCTAGGCGTTCGGGTATGGCGTGCTGCGTGCGGCCCCCGGCTCGCAGCGCTTCTCACGGTGGGTGCTATTGCGGCGTGCGCCGCCTTGCCGGCCTCGGCGTTCGCGTCCGTTCTCACGTGGTCTCCGACCGTGACGATCGCGTCGCCCAACCCCGACACCGACGCGCAGTCCGGGTTCGAGGGGTTTGCGCGAATCTCGTGCCCGTCCGTGTCGTTCTGCGTCGCGATCGACGGGCCGAACGGGGACGTTCAGACATCCACGGATCCAACCGGCGGAGCTGGCGCGTGGCACGTTGCGGACGTCGACGGGACAACGCACCTCAGTGCCGTGTCGTGTCCGTCAAGCGCGCTGTGCGTCGCGACCGACCAGGCTGGCGATGTCGTGACCTCGACGAACCCAACGGGCGGCGCGGGCGCCTGGAAGGTCGAGCACATCGACGGTTCGATTGAGCTGTTCGACGTCTCGTGTGCGTCCAGCACGCTGTGTGTCGCGACCGACCAGGGCGGCGACGTGCTGACCACGCGGTCACCGGCCATCGCGGACGACTGGACCGTCACGCCGCTCGGACATTCGCTGTGGGGCGTCGCTTGCCCGTCGATTTCTCTGTGCGTGGTCAGCTCCGGCGCCGGCCCGGGCAAGCCTGAAGGCGTCGAGACGACGACCAACCCGCTCTACGCGACGAGCGCCTGGACGTTTACAACCCTGACTCCGGCGTCGGCGACCGGCGTGCCGCTGTCCGTCGCCTGTCCGACGGTGTCGTTGTGTGTTCTCGCCGACAACTACGGCAACACGCTGACCGCCACCAATCCGACCGGCGGAGCGGGCGCGTGGAGTGCCTTCTACAACCCGGTCGTGGACCCCGGCCCAACCGATGTCTCGTGTGCGTCGGTGGCGCTGTGCGTGATCTCCAGCGGGCTGCCGTTCGCATCGACCGATCCGGCGGGCGGTGGTAGCGCATGGAGCACATCGCCGGTGCCCGCCGGGTTCATCGCTCAGGGCGTGTCGTGTCCGTCGGTGTCGCTGTGTGTTGCTGTTGGCGGTGGTGAGGTGTCGTTCGGAACCCCAGCCACGACCCTGACGACTCCGCCCAGCATCACGATGCTGCATCTGAAGATCCACCTCAAGGCGGACACCGCGACCTTCACCTTCCGCGCGAGCGCCGCCGCAAGCAGGTTTGAGTGCTCACTGGCGCGAGGAGCCAAGCAGCTCAAGCCAGGGTGGGCTGCGTGCAAGTCGCCGCGGACGACCGGGCGGCTTGCGGCGCGGGTGACCTACAGCTTCTACGTACGCGCGATCGCCGTCGATGGCCACGCCGGCCCCGCCAGGCACCGCGCGTTCGCCATCCACTGACGCCGTCCAGGGCCGATCGGGGTTGGGCCCCCGCAGCGAGGCGTAAGCTCTCGTCCATGAGCGAAGAACACACCGAATCGCGCATGACCAAGCTCGGCCACCACGTCTTGGCGGCGCTCGTCCTGCTCGTCTGCGCCTACCTGCTGCTGCACCTGCTGTTCGGTCTCGTCGTCTTCCTCGCCACGATCGTCGCCGTAGCTGTCGCGATCGTCGGCGCGATCTGGGCGGTACGCGTTCTGTTCTGAGCAGATGGCCGAAGTCGTCTATCCGGCCGTCTGTTTCCTGTCGGGCGTCATCGGCGGGACGATCGGCCAGCGCAAGGGCAGCTCCTACCTGGTCTGGTTCCTGGTGTCGCTGATCGTGCCGGTGCTGGGGCCGATCGCGGCGCTGCTCTACCGCCGCGAGACCGAGGTTGCGCTTAGACGCTGCCCAGGCTGCGGCAACGCGGTCCGTATCCACGATGCGATGTGCATGCGCTGCGGCGCCGAGCTCGGCTTTCCGGAGCCGGCGGAGATCATCGAGCCGGACTCGAGGATCCAGGTGCGCGCCCGGCTGTGAGCGCGGCTACGTAGTTTGGCGCGCCCGTTGCACGTAGATCACGCTGCGGCGGGACCTGTGAGCGCGCGCTATCCTCGCTTTCGGGTCCGAGGCCCGAGGGGGTAGGCCCTACCCGGTAGTACCGGCAAATTCGATTCGTCGAGAGGAGGTAGCGCGATGCGTGCAGTCGATGCAGTGATGGAGTGTCTCAAGGCCGAGGGTGTGGAAGTCGTATTCGGGCTGCCCGGCGGTGCCAGCCTCCCGACGTACGACGCGTTCTATGACGCCGGTATCCGCCATGTGCTGGTGCGCCACGAAGCTGGCGCCGGGCACGCCGCCGAGGGCTATGCGAAGGCGACCGGCAGGGTGGGCGTGGCGTTCGCGACCTCGGGTCCTGGCGCGACGAACCTCGTCACGCCGATCGCCGACGCGATGATGGACTCGGTTCCGGTCGTGTTCGTCACGGGCCAGGTGCGTACCGACCTGCTCGGCACGGACGGGTTCCAGGAGGCCGACACGATCGGCATCACGATGCCGATCGTCAAGCACTCGCTGATGATCCAGCACCCGCGCGATCTTCCGATGGCGCTGCATGAGGCGTTCCACATCGCACGCACTGGACGCCCAGGGCCGGTGGTGATCGATCTGCCACAGGACCTCTCGCGGGCGGACATCGCCTACGAGCCGGTCGACAAAGTCCATCTGCCCGGCTATCAGCCGACCATCGAGGGCAACCACAAGCAGATCCGTCAAGCCGCGAAGGCGCTTCTCAGCGCGCAACGGCCGGTGATCTACGCGGGCGGCGGCGTTGTCAACGCCAATGCCGCGGCGGAGCTGACCGAGTTCGCCCTCGCGGGCCGTTTCCCGGTGACCTGCACGCTGATGGGCCTGGGGGGTTTCCCGGGCACGCACCAGCAGTGGCTGGGGATGCTCGGGATGCACGGCACGCGCGCCGCGAACTATGCGATGGACGGCGCCGACCTGATCTGTGCGGTCGGTGCGCGGTTCGACGACCGCATCACCGGCAAGATCTCGGAGTTCGCACAAGACGCCAAGTTCATTCACATCGACATCGATCCGGCGGAGATCTCGAAGAACGTCGCCGCGCATATCCCGATCGTCGGGGACGCAGGGAAGATCCTCGCCAAGCTCCTGCTCGAATACCGGGCACTGGAGGCCGATCCTGGGCGACTCGACGACTGGTGGGCGACGATCGATGGCTGGCGCGAGCAGTACCCGTTGCGCTACGAGGATTCGTCTGACAGCGAGATCAAGCCGCAGTACCTGATTCAGGCGCTATACGAAGCCACGGGTGGTGACGCGGTGATCGTGTCCGACGTCGGCCAGCACCAGATGTGGGCGGCGCAGTACTACCACTTCGCCAAGCCGCGCCAGTGGATCACCTCGGGTGGCCTTGGAACGATGGGCTTCGGGCTGCCGGCGGCGATGGGCGCGCAGGTTGGCAGGCCCGACGACGTCGTCTGTGTGATCAGCGGCGACGGCTCGATTCAGATGAACATCCAGGAGCTCGCAACCTGCGCGCAGAACGCGATCCCGGTGAAGGTGTTCATCATGAACAACGGCTACCTTGGCATGGTTCGACAGTGGCAGGAGCTGTTCTGGGACGGCCGTTACAGCCAGGTTGACATGGGCCAGTTCCCCGACTTCGTGAAGCTCGCGGAGGCCAACGGCGGGACGGGCCTGCGTTTCACCGACAAGGGTTCGCTCGTCGAGGACATCCGTGCGGCGATCGCGACGCCCGGCCTCGTGGTGGCCGACGTCCGTGTGACGCGCGAGGAGAACACCTACCCGATGATCGCTCCCGGCGCTGCCGCGCGCGACATGGTGGGGTGAGCGGCCATGGGTGAACCAGGAACCAAGGAACTGCTGAGCCTCGAGGAGCTCGAAGCCGCTGTTGGGTTTCGCACCGGCCGCAAGCATGTCGTGTCGATCCTCGTCGAGAACCGACCGGGTGTCCTGACCCGTATCGCGGGACTGTTCGCGCGTCGCGGGTTCAACATCGAGACGCTCACCGTCGGGCCGACCGAGAACGAGGAGTTCGCGCGGATAACGCTCACCGTCGATGGTGCTGTGCATCCGATCGACCAGGTCACCAAGCAGCTGCACAAGCTGATCAACGTGATCAAGATCCGCGACCTCGAGCCGGCGGAGACGGTGACCCGCGAGCTCGCGCTGTTCAAGGTCGCAGCAGAGGGACAGGCGCGCAGTGAGCTTCTCGAGATCTGTGACGTGTTCCGCGGTCGCGTCGTGGACATCACGAAGCGGTCGGTGACGCTCGAGATCACCGGTGAGGCGGAGAAGATTGACGCGTTCGAGCGCATGGTCCGGCCCCACGGCCTGATTGAGCTGATGCGGACAGGCGAGATCGCGATGTCGCGGGGACGCAGCGTCACGTAGTGGCGGCTGCTCGGACGCGGCAGGACTCTGAAGGGCGGCGGGGCGGTCGGCGATCGACCGCCCCGCCGTTTGCAATCCCGGCCAGAGCGCGTTCGCAGCTCACCGACGCGCTCAACCAGGCGGTGCGCGCTGCGCGCCGGCACGGGGAGCGCCTCGCCGCCGCGAGCTGGCGGCTGGACGGTGCGATCGATCCGAGCGCTGTCGTGCTCGCCTCGCGCCAGCCCGGCGAGAGTTGGCTGTGTTTTGAGCAGCCCGACCGCGAAACGACCGCGCTCGCGACGCTCGGCGCTGTCACGACGATCGAGGACCGGGGCCCCGGTCGCTTCGAACGCGTCGCCGCGCGCTGGCGCAAGCTCGCAAGCGAAGCCGCCGCCGAGCCCTCGCAGGGCCCACCGGGGAGCGGTCTGGTGGCGACCGCGGCCTTCGCGTTCGCCGACGACGGCGCGAGCGCGCTGCAGTGGGAGTCCTTTGCCGCGGCCTCGCTGGTGGTTCCCGAGGTTGCGCTTGCGCGACGCGGCGAAGAGGTGTGGTGCACCGTCGCCGTCCTCGCCCGTCCGGACGATCTCGGCGAGCAGCTGCTGCGCCGCATCGAGCGACGCCTCGCCTCGCTGCGCACGCGCGAGCTGCCGCTGCTCGATCCACACCCGACGAAGCGCCACCACGTTGGCGCGGCGCTCGCACCCGAGCACTATGAGGCGGCCGTAGCACGCGCTGTCGAGCTGATTCGCGCCGGTCAGCTGGAGAAGATCGTCCTCGCCCGCGAGGTTGAGGTGCATGCGCCCGAGGCCTACGACATCGCCGCGCTCTACGGTGTCCTGCGCAGCGCTTTCGCCGGTTGCTTCGTGGTCGCTGTCGGCCGCAGCGACGCCGCGTTCATCGCTGCGAGCCCCGAGCTGCTGATCCGCCGCGAGGGTCTCCGTGCGAGCACTATCGCGCTCGCCGGCTCGACCGGCCGCAGCGCCGACCCGGCCGTCGATGACCACCTCGGCGAGCGGTTGCTCCGCTCCGACAAGAACCGCCGCGAGCATGCGATCGTGGCGCGGCGGATCGAGCAGCAGTTGCGCCCACACGCCGTCTGGGTGACGATGCCCGACGCGCCGTCGCTCGTGCGGATCGCCAACATCCAGCACCTCGCAACGCCGATCCGTGCGCAGCTCGCCCACGCGCTCGGTGCGATCGAGCTCGCCGGCCTGCTGCATCCGACGCCCGCCGTCGGTGGCGAGCCTGCAAGGCGCGCCGGCGAGCTGATTCCTGCCCTCGAAGGCATCGACCGCGGCTGGTACGCCGGCCCGATCGGCTGGACCGACTCGGGCGGCGACGGCGAGTTCTGCGTCGCGCTGCGCTGCGCGCTTGTGCGAGGAGGCGTCGCGCGCTGCTACGCGGGGGTCGGCGTTGTCGCTGACTCCGACCCGGCCGCGGAGCTCGCCGAGACCGAGGTCAAGCTCGCCGCACTGCTGCCCGTGCTCAGCTGAGTGGTCTAGCTCACAAGGCCGCGTACGCGCCTGACCTGAGAGGCTCCCGAGGGTGGACTCCGTCTCTGCTCACGACGACGAGCGCCGCCGCTCCGCGATCGGCGGATCGCGGCCCGTCCCGGCCAGTCCCGCCTTCGGCCTCGAGCGGCTGCGCGTGCGCGGCTTTCGCTCGGCGCTCGACGTCTCGCTGACGCCCGGCCGGCTGTGTGCGTTCGTGGGCGAGGCCAACGCGGGCAAATCGAACCTGCTGCTGGCGGTGCGGGCGCTGCTCGATCCGCAGGCCGCTCAGTTCAGCACGGACGACGTCGCGCCGAACGGCGACGGTCAGATCGTCATCGATGGCCGGCTCGCCGGCATCGGCGAGCTGACGCTCACCACCAGACCGCCGGGGCCGCTGCACCACAGCGGTCAGCAGGCACCTGCGGTGGCTTTCCTCCCCGGGGAGCTGCGCACCGACGTCTTGATCGCGCCGGCTGGTGAGCCAGGGGGCGCGCACGTCGCGCCGGCATTGGACCGCTTCGTGACGGTGCTCGCCGAGCAAAGTGGTGGCGGAGCCGACAGCTCGGCGACGGGACCGGCCGTCTCGTTCGTCGGCGCGCTCGAGGCGTGCTGCAACCTCGACGTCCGCGGCGTGACGCTGCTGATCGAGGAGCCCGAGCTCTATCTGCGGCCACAGGCCCAGCGCTATCTCTACCGGCTCCTGCGACGCTTCGCCGACGCCGGCAACCAGGTGATGTACTCGACACACTCACCGAGCTTCCTCAACGTCGCCCGGCTCGAGGAGATCGCTCTCGTGCAGCGCCACTCCGACAGCGGCACGAGCGTGCTGCAGCCCGAGCCGATCAGCCCGGACGATGACTTCCGGGTGCTGACCGAGTTCGACGCTGAGCGCAGCGAGCTGTTCCTGTCCCGCGCCGCGCTGCTGGTCGAGGGACAGACCGAGAAGCTGGCCTTGCCGTTCGTGTTCGATGCGCTCGGTCATGACCTCGACCATGAGGGGATCTCGATCGTCGCCTGCGGCGGCAAGTCCAACATCCCGCTGTTCGCGCGAGTCTGCAAGGCCACGGGCGTGCCGTTCGTCGCGGCCTACGATAGCGACGCGCCGGCCGGCAAACGCCCGGCGTACTCGACGAGGCTGTTGAACGCGCTGATCGCCGACATCGCCGGACCGGAGCGAATCGTCGTGTTCGCGCCGGACTTCGAGGCTGCGGCCGGGCTCAGTGGCCATCGCCACAAGCCCGAGCAGGCGTGGCGGCGCCTGCAGGCGCTGCGGCCCGAGCAGATTCCGACCCCGCTGCTGGACGCCGTGCGCCGAGTGCTCGCGCTGGCGCGCGAGCCCTGATCGCCAGGCTGGCGCTGAGCTGATCGCGAGACGACCGCTGCTCCAAGACGCAGCCGTACCAGCCGACCGCTGTCACGGCGGGGTCAGCGTGACGTAGGCTGCGCCGGTGAGTGCCGGCGGGTCGTCGATCCCCGAGGTGCAGCGGGTGCTGTCGGTGCTTGCCGCGTCGAAAGCCAGCGGCAGGATCGCCGAGATCGGCACTGCGTTCGGTGAGGGTGCGACGGCGATCGCGCGGGCGCTGGGACCGGACGCGACGTTCGTGACCGTAGAGCCGGACCCGGAGCGATACGCGCACGCGGTGAAGATCCTGGAGGGCACGCGAGCGGAGGTGCTGAACGCGAACTGGGAGGACGTTCTGCCGCGGCGTGGACCGTTTGATTTGATCTTCTTCGATGGCGGGACGCGTGCGGAGACCCTCAACCTGGCGGTCGGGCTGCTCGCGCCTGGCGGCATCCTGATCAAGGACGATCTGGCGCCGGGCGCTGCGATCGAAGGCGATCAGGTGCGCGAAGCGCTGCTCACCGACGAGCGTCTTGTCGGCGTCGAGCTGTTGGTGACGGCCGACATGGCAATCATCATCGCCACGCGCCGTACCTGACGGGAGGGCGCCGGCCCTTTGTCGTGATGTGAGATCGTCTCGGCCATGCCCGTGTTACCGGAATCGCTGACGCTGCGAGGACGCGGCGTGGTGTTGCGCGACTGGCGGGACGATGACGTTCCAGTCTTCGAAGCGGTGTGCGGGGATCCCGACGTCTGCCGGTTCACATCCGTCCCGTGGATCTACAACCGCTCGGACGTCCTTGAATGGGTCGCGCGCGTGGGCGCCAACCGCCGGGCCGGTTTGGGCATCGCGCTTGCCATCACCCAGCCTGGAGCCGGCACCGCGCTCGGAAACGTCAATCTCGTGCGCTTCAGCGACGCGAGCCGGACTGCCGCGCTCGGGTACTGGGTCGTCCCCGCAGCGCGCCGCAACGGCCTCGCCGTCGCGGCAGCGCGGCTGCTCTGCGAATGGGGCTTCGCGGAGCTCAATCTCACCAGCATTGAGCTGGCCGTCCCGCCGGACAACATCGCATCCCACCGCGTCGCCGCACGCCTCGGTGCTACCAACGAAGGACTGCGACGCGACAGCCACGAGGCCGACGGACGCAAGTGGGACATGACGGTCTACGCCCTGACGCCCACCTGCTGACCCGCTCCCAATGCGGCATGCACCCGCGGGCTGCGGCGCCTTGACGACTAGCCGCCAACCCGTCGTCGCCCGATCCGCGCTTGAGCAGAGGAGGCCCCTACACATGCCACCTTTCGCCGGGCGAAGCGACAACGGGCACTAGGATCGTGGGAACATCCGCCGTGTAGTGAGCGGAGACAGCGGCACGCACGAGCGAGCGAACGGCATCCTCGTGCGCGGTGTCACTGTCCGGATGTGATGCGACGGCCTCGGACTCCCCCTTCCACGCTGGGATCTCGGGTGTGTCGGACTCGGGGTCGTTTGCTGTGCGCGGCGCTGTCGGTGCTGGGCGCGGTCTCGCTGGTCGTGGCGGCGCCGGCGGCGTCTGCGCGGGCGGGTCGGGCGGCGCGTGACGAGCCGCGTACTGCGGCGTCCGCGCGCCAAGGCGGCAGCGGCTTGCGGACACCCGGCTCGGGCACGATCGCATTTGTCAAGAACGGCACGATCTACGAGGCCCAGGATGACGGTCAGAACGCCCGGGCGGTGGCGAAGCCTCACGGCTACGTGTTCTCCTTGGCTTTCAGCGATGGCAAGCTCTTCTACTCGCTGAGCGGCACTCCCGGGCTCACCAAGAGTTGCAATCTCTACATCACTGGTCGCGCTTCGCCAGTTGCGAGGGCGGCGCGGATCGATCGAGAGGTGTCCCCGGCCGGGGGAGCGCTCTGCTCCATCGCGCACGATCCCGCGGGCGGGCTGTTCTTCACGACGTCTGCGTACACCTTCGGATCGCTGGTTACCTATAGCCTCGACGTTGCGGCGGGTAGCGTGCACAGGGTGTCCTACGGGTATGACATCGCCCCTGGTCCACCCGGCCGGCCGAGCCTCATCCTCGAACACCTCTACCACGGCCCCCCGCAGTACGGGAGCTACGAGATGCTCTGCGAAGGCGTGGTCGGCCAGCCAGGCGACTTCCCGCCCGTCCCAGGACTGTCGAAGAAGGCTGACTACGGTCCCGCCGCACTAAGCGTTGACGGCAGCGACCTCGCGCTCGGCCGGGATTTCAACGAGGTGCTCGTCGGCCCGCTTGGAGGTCACCTGCGGTCGATTTGGCGCACGCCAAACACTGAAGAATCGATTGTGCAGCTCGCCTGGCTGCCCGGTGATCGCAGCCTGCTCGCCGACGTGCAAGAGGGGCACCTGAACGCAAGAGGCGTTACGACAACCTCCAACCTCGAGACCATCAGCGTCACCGGCAGCCAGCAAGTCATAGAGCACGACGTGGGCCCGGCCGGATTCGCCGCTGGCTAACCCAGTCCTCAGCGCGCCAACCTTCGCGCGTCGTTGCTCGGCGCGACGCGGGGACCGTGTCGCACTGAGGCCGGTCACACGGGGATACTGTTGGTTAGATGTTCCGCGCGAGTCAGGTCAAGCGGCGTCCTGGTCGTCGGCTATCGGCGATTGGCCGGCCGAGGCGCGCGGTACTCGCGGGCCTGGCCGTGATTGCCGTCGCAGGACTCCTGCTTGCAGGATGTGGCAGCTCAGCGAGTTTCGCGAGACAGGCTGGAGCGGTCTGCACGCGTACACACGCGTCGATCACGGCGTGGCGACACGAGCCGTGCATTTGCCAACGCTTAGTATTAGTCGCGGTTGGCGTCCGACGGCCACACCAACTGGCTTCTTTGGGACGGTACTCGCTCCGTCGGTGACGTGCGCTGCAGCAGTTTGGCTGCCCATGTCACCAACGATGCACAAAACGCATGTTAACAACGCGTCGTCATGGTTGCGTCCCCGCAGCATGCGATCTAGTGTGACGCTGTCCAGATGAACTGCTGTACGAGCTCGGGAGGGTACAGTGTTCAAGGTCGGTAGAGGTCACGCTCTTAAGACGGCCGTAGGGGCGAGCGCCACAGCCGCCATCGCTGGCGCGCTCATCCTCTCATTGGGCTTGTCCGCGGGGAACGCCTCAGCACTGGCGACAGGGGCTCATCGCGCGTCTGCTCGCCGCGCCAATCTCGTTACCCTTGGCCAGCTTGATAACTCGACTGGATCTACGAGCCCGTCTGCCCCGTCTGCCGAGGGCGTTGTGGATGTCCAGCCGGCCGTGACGCATCTTTCCGGCGGGACGGTTAAGACGACGTACCAACTGCCCGATGGTCAGGCACTAACGAGCACGACACCGCCGGTGGGGTTTGATCCCCTGGTTGCAAGCGATGCTGCACTCCAGGAATATGGGTTTCCGGAACGACCGACGGATCCGTCCGCGCTCGCTGACTGGACGACTGCTATGGATGCCTATACATCGGATAGCCCGCCAAGTGAACCGCTTCAAATCGCCACCAGCATTACCGCGTCGCTGGAGTACGCGCCTCAGTATGGCTGGAACTGGGGAGGTTATATTGCTGGCACCCAGCAGACGCAGAGCCACTGGTTTGTGGCGCTAAAGGATGCCTTTAGTCTCCCGTCCACGGGAGGGAAGTGCTTACCCCAAAACTACAACGACCTCGGTTTCTGGATCGGCCTCGGAGGCACCCTCGCCGGCGCCAACACTCTGGTTCAACAAGGCGTAGTGTGCGGCAACAGCGACGTGGGCTCGGGCAGTAGCTGGAGGCCGTTCATTGAATTTGCCAACACCACCGGTCCGTTCGCTTTCTGCGGGTACAGCGCATGGACACCTGCAGACGGTTCTGAGATCTATGAGAACATGAGCTATCAGACGAGTTCAAACGAAGCGAACTTCTATCTTGAGAACGAGACGACCGGCGTTGCGCACAGCTGCTCGCTAGGAGCCCCGAACGGCTGGTCGTTCGATGGAAACACCGCCGAATGGATTGGTGAGGCGCCGGCTGGGCAGGCCGCCAAGTTCGGCTCGGTGACATTTACAGACGCTAACGCCGAGCTCGGTTCCAGCGGCTCATGGGTGACTTTGGGAAGCCGGACGTTGACGGAAGTCGCGGCAGGCTATTCGGCGTCGAACTATTGCATCGTGCCTGGGGACGTCGGCTCAGACGCCCAGTCCTTCACGGATTCCTGGGGTTCAGGGACGTGCCCATGAAGCACGTCCGAGCGGAGTCTGGGGCGCAATCCGTAGTGGTCTACGAGGCGCAGGCGACACGAGCTGAGATGGGGTGACCAGTGGTGGGGAGTGTGTGGGTGAGGGCCGTTGTCGGTGTGACTGCTGTTGGTGCCTTGATTGTCGGATCGTTGGCTGCCACAAGCGACACCGGGCGTCCGAATCAAGGCTCGGCACACAGCGTGCGCTTGCCTGGTCACAAGCGTGCTCAGGCTACTGATTTGGTTGGCCAGTTGGCCACTGCAGGCTGTTCGGCGCGCGATTTCGTCTTGATGGGCAAGGCGAGTCACGCGCCCGGCGCGGCGCAACTTGGGGGTGCGTCGGTCTACGTGACGCAGCGCATCCGCAATTCCGGTGCCGACTGTGTTCTTGAGTTGCCTAAGACGATTCAGGCGGTGAACGCGAAAGGCGTCGGCCGAGTGATCCAGGTGCTGGACACTGGCTACGCGATGTCGTTCCACATCCCGCATGACGGCACGGCGACGCTCGTGATCGGGGCATGGTGGCCCATCTCGGGGTTGAAGGGCGTCCGTTCCGTTCCGTGCCATGACGCGATTACGGACGTGACGAAGGTGGCGATCCCGTTCGGTGAGGCCGATCTCAGGATTGCGCTGGGGACCGTCTGGCGTGAGGCATGCAAGTCGCCCGGGAGCACGTCGATCGAGATCACCAGTCGGACACGCACGTAATCCTTCGATGAGATGCTGGCCTGCTGCGACCACCTACCCGCATAAGGTGTGCGCGGCGCCTCGTGGACCCAGCTCAGGCGGCGCGATCGGTCGCGCGCCCGACATAAGCGACCTTGAGCACGCCCGGCGTGCTAGTTGCCGAGGAAGACAGTGCGCTCGCCCGGCGTCCTCTTCGTCGGGGTCCGGCGCGGCGTCTTCTGCTGTCGCTTACCGTACTCGGCCACGCGCGCAGCCGTTACCTCCAGAACCACCTCCGAGCCCGCCCGTGCCGCGAATGGGTCCGCCACCAGGAGAGTCCGCATTGGAACGGACATACAGCTCGCTCCGCCGGCGATCGCCGAAGTAACTCCTCTGAACCGCCGCTGCCCACGGCGCACAGCGAAACCCTCCCTCTTGGGCCGCAAGCAGGAGCGAGCGGCCTGCTGGCGCGCTCTCGCTCTTCCTCCGTTGGGGAGCGACCGCTCCGCAACCCAGAGTGTTCCTGTCACGCGGTTGCGACGGGGCGTGGCGTGGTTGGTGGCGTGTTTCTTCCTGGGCAACGTGGCTGCGTGAAGATGAAACCACCTCTGGCGCGCGACGGCGGTATTGGGCCTCATCGGTTCTGGCGCGGTGGTAGTGTCGCTTGGAAGCGCCCACAGCCGATAACGCTGCCGAACAACCGACCACCAGCCACAGTAACGCTGATGAACAACCTCGGCACAACCCAACTGCCCGCGCAGCCCGCGGAGTCGAGCCTCGAATCGGTCGCTTGCACGAACCCAGGACGCTGCGTCGCCGTCGGCTATCACAACTACGAAGCCATGACGGTCAGCTCCACGCCGGCACAAGCGCCCTAAGCCATTGGACGAGCTGCCGGCTCCCCTGCGTGACGTGCGCTGCCGATGCGGGTGACTCACGTGGCGTGCGCCGATTCACGCGCGGGAGCGACGCTGTGGCGATCGTCGGACCGGCTAGGAGAAGGGTTTCGTCCGCGTCCGACGGGCTTCAGGACGGGCCGGCGAACTCGACATCCTTGGTCTCGACCGTCGCGGCCGTTCGTCCCGGCGCCGTCTGATAAGTCCAGTAGAGGTTCGTATGCGCGATGACTTGCTCCGGCGGCGGCGCGCCCCATTCCGTGTGGTCCTCCGTCGTGTGGGCGTCGCTGACGAGGGTCGCGTCGTAGCCCCTCGCGAACGCGCCGTGCAGCGTCGAGCGGATGCACGCATCGGTCTGTGCGCCGACGACGACGAGTCGCCCGACTCCGAGGTCGGACAGCACGGTCTCGAGGGTGGTGTCTTCGAACGCGTCGCCGTAGCTCTTCGCTACGAGTGGCTCGGCGGCGCCCGGAGCCAATTCGGGCACGATCTGCCAGCTCTCGCTGTCCCTCGCAAGCTCCTCGTCGCAGTGTTGGATCCAGACGACGGGGACCCGTTCCCGCCGCGCCTTTTCGACCAGGCTGCGGACCTTCGCGACGACCGAATCGCGCTCGTGAGCGTGCGCGACGACGCCACTCTGCACGTCGACAACGAGAAGTGCTGTGTTCGGCCGATTCTCGAGTGTGGTCATGGCCTCCTCCAGGCGTCGAGCTCGCGCATCAATACGATAGCCCCAGACCGCCGGCAATCGGGCAGCACGCTGGTCGCAACATCCGATAGCGGGCGCGCTCGCCTGCGCTCGCGACGCACCAGCCGCCGCGAAACGGAGGGTGTGCGAGATCCGGGGTGTTATCCCCCGAGGTTGATGCCGGGAGGCCTGCTCGCGCCGACGAGGCTGCTACCCGCTAGCTTTGGGCGCTGTGCTGCAGGCGGTAGGCGAGGTAGAAGTGCAGTCCTGCCGGCGCCACGAACAGCACTCCCCACCACAGGCCGGAGCCGCACAGAAACGCGCCGACGAAGAGCAGCCAGATACCGATAGCAATGCGCACCCGGGCCATCGTGCGGGGACGCCTGTACTCGGACGATGGCGGAGGTGTCATTACCCGCCAGTGACGATAGCGCGACCCGTGCGAGTGTCGAAGCGTTACTCGCAGCGCCAGCGGCGTGCCTGCATCGACGACGGGGCTGTCTCGGGAGCCGGCCCTGTTTACGATGACCGCATGGACGAGCTTGCCGAAACGGTCGACCGAGCGCTCGGCCGGAGCATGGAGCGGGGTGTCGCTGGAGCTCTTGATGTCCACGCTTGAAGGCGGATGTCTGTGCGGCGCGGTTCGCTACACCTACACGGGTGCGGTCGGACGAGCGAACTACTGTCATTGCACCGACTGCCGGCGCCGGACGGGAGGCCCTTTCAACGTCAGCGTCCGACTGAGCGCCGACGCGTTTCGGATCATGCTCGGCGACCCGGCGGGGTTCACAAAGACCGGCGACCGAGGGGACGTCCTCACCCGCCACTTCTGCCGTGACTGCGGCTCGCCGCTCTTCACTAGCTCCGAGTCGCACCCCGACGACGTCTACGTGACCGCCGGATCACTGGACGATCCCACGCGCGTCGAACCGGGCGTTGAATGCTGGACGCGATCGCGGGTCTCCTGGTCAAGGATTCCCGATGGCGTGCCAAGCTATCCCGCCGGACGCGGGTAGAACAAGCCACGGCGGTCACGACGCGAGGCTCGTCAGCGTGTCGTGGTGATCTGAATATCGTGACCGGTCGATGATCGGCGCCGATCCCACACAGACGCTGGCGGAGAGCTACCGGCGGTTCGCGCGTGGTGAGGCGAATGGGAAGTCGGCGCTCTACGAGGAGCTCTGTGAGGGGGTCGCCGACGATCCGCAGATGCTCGACTTCCTCTCCCAGCAGCCGTCGGCGAAGCGCCAGCCGAATCTGCTGCTTGCGAGCGTCCGCGTGCTGTTCGGACTTCAGAGCAGCTACGCCGCGTTCCGCGCTGTCGTCCTTGAGCACCGCGACGAGGTGTCGGCGATGCTCCTCACGCGACGAACACAGACCAATGAGCCGGCGCGATGTGCCGCGCTGCTGCCGCTGCTGTGCGAGTTGCCGCAACCACTGGCGCTGTTGGAGGTCGGGGCCGCCGCAGGACTGTGCCTGCTCGCCGACCACTACGGCTACGACTACGACGGCCACCGCATCGGTGGCGACGAGGTCGTATTCGAGTGCTCAGCGCATGGAGACGTCCCGCTGCCACACCAGTTGCCGCAAGTCGCTTGGCGCGCGGGAATCGATCTTGAGCCGATCGACCTCGACGACCGGGACGCTATGCAGTGGCTCGAAGCGCTCGTCTGGCCTGAGCAGACCGACCGGCTCGAGCGGCTGCGACTGGCGATCGGAATCGCCCGGCGCGAGCGGCCGCGCGTCGTCCGTGCGAACTTGCTTGACGCCTTAGCCACCGTCGCGTCCGAGGCGCCGCCCGACGCCACGCTCGTCGTCTTCCACACCGCCGTCCTTGCCTACCTCTCGACGGAGCAACGCACTCGCTTCGAGACGGACGTCGCCGCCATCGGGGCAGAGTGGATCTCAAACGAAGCACCTGATGTGGTACCCGGGCTTTCGGCCCCAACCGTGAAGCCGGTCGCCGATTCGCACTTCGTGATCGCCCGAAACCATCACCCGGTCGCATTCTGCGACCCCCACGGTCGATGGGTTCAGTGGCTAGCGCGAGGAGGCCGTGATGACGATCGTGATGGGATTGGATCAGCACCGAGCGCAGATCACGACGCGGTGGATCGACTCCAGCCAGATGCCGGCGACCGGCGTGCTAGGCGATAGCCGCCGCTGACGCCGCCTCGTGCAACCGGCGCAGCAGCTCGACCCCGGCGGCCCGCTGGAAGCGCAGATGAAGCAGCGTCGAGCGCCGCCGGCCAGCGAGCGCTTCGGCGAGCGCACCCCGTAGCTCACCGAGCGACGCCGGCGCGGCGTAGTCGAGCCCGTAGAGCCGCGCCGCCAGCTCGAAGTCGAGCCCGGTCGGCGTCGCGATGTGCTGCTCGTAAACGTCGCTGGCCCCAGCGATCGGCAGGTGGTCGAAGATTCCGCCGCCGCCGTTGTCGAGCAGCACGACCGTCAGCGCGAGGCCGAGCCGCGACGCCGCGAGCAGCCCGCCGATGTCGTGGGCGAACGCGACGTCCCCGACCAGCGCGCAGACCGGGCCGCCGCCGGCTGCTGCGACGCCGAAGGCGCTCGACAGCGTCCCGTCGATCCCGTTCGCGCCCCTGTTGGACAGCACGCGCGGCGGATCGGAGCGCACCGGCCAGACCGTCTCGATCTCGCGCACCGGCATCGACGCCGCAACGAACAGCGTCGAGTCCGCCGCAAGCCACTGGCCGAGCGCCCGCGCCACCGAAAGCTCGCTCCAGCCGTCGCCAACGACCTCCGCCACGACCGCCCCGGCCCGCGCATCGGCGTCGCGCCAGCCCGCAAGCCAAGCGGCCTCAGCCGCGGGCGGTGCGGCGAGTCCATCCAGCCCCGACGCCAGCGAGCACTCGACGACGCCAGCCGGGTCCTGCCAAGCCGCCTGCGGGTCGAGCGCGATCTGCCGCGCCCCCTCCAAGCCACCAAGCCAGCCACGCAGCGGCTTGCAGGTCGGCAGATCACCAACTCGAATCACAACCTCCGGCACGTGCGTCCCAACGAACGCCTCGTCACGCAACAACAGGTCGTAGTGCGCGATCGCCGCGCCACCGCGCCGCGCCCCCGACAGCGGATCCGCCAGCAGCGGATATCCGGCCGCCTCGGCGAACCGCGCGAGGGCAGGCGACCCCTCGGCGCGCCCGGCCACGACCACGCCACGAGCGCGCTCGAGCGCCACCTCGGGCAAACCGGCCGCGCGCACGACGCGTCGCACCCACGGCCGGCCGCCGCTGCGCCCCTCCGGCACCTCGACCGGCCCGGCTGGCACGAGCGGCTCGCGCAGCGGCCAGTTGAGGTGCACCGGGCCGGATCGCTCGCCGCAGGCCTCGGCGACCGCGCGACACGCGAGGGCTCGAATCCAGCGCAGCCGCTCGGGCGAGCAGTCGTGGTTGCCGACCTCGAAGAACCAGCGCACCGCGTCGCCGTAGAGCTTGATCTGGTCGATCGTCTGACCGGCCCCGACGCCGCGCAGCTCAGGCGGGCGATCGGCGGTCAGCACGATCAGCGGCACGCGCGCCTCGCGCGCCTCGATCACGGCCGGCGCGAGGTTTGTCGCGGCGGTGCCGGACGTGCAGGTGATCGCGACGGGCCGCCCGCTGGCCTTCGCGAGGCCCAGCGCGAAGAAGGCGCTGCAGCGCTCGTCGATGTGCGAGTGGGCGCGCAGTCCCGGCTCCCGCGCCAGCGCGAGCACCAGCGGAGCGCAGCGCGACCCCGGTGAGGTGCAGGCATCGGTCACGCCGCAGCGCACCAGCTCATCGACGAACGCGCCGATCAGCACGTGGGTGTCGAGCGCGGGCGTCAAGATGGTGGGGTGTCCGAGACGGTCGTGATGCTGCACGGCTTCGGCGGGACGGCGCGCCACTGGGACCGGGTCGTGGCGCTCAGCGACCGCGAACGCTACTCGCCGCTGGCGTTGGAGCTCACCGACGCCGATCCTCTGAGCGTCACCGGCGTGGCCGACCTGATCGCCCGCGAGGCGCCTGAGCGCTTCATCTTGTGCGGTTACTCAATGGGCGGACGCGTTGCTCTTCACGTCGTAAGCGCCCTCGCCGGCCGCGTGTCGCGGCTTGTGCTGGTATCGAGCACCGCCGGCATCGCCGACGACGCCGCCCGGGCGGCGCGCCTCGCCGCTGACGAACGTCTGGCCTCCGAGAGCGAGCGAAGCTCGATCTCCCACTTCATCGCGCGGTGGAGGACGACGCCGCTGTTCGCGGGCGACCCGGAGTGGGTCGCGGACGCGATTGCGCAGGACACACGCCGACTCGCTCCACAACAACTCGCGGCGACGCTGCGGGCGTTCGGTGCAGGGGCGCTCGAGCCGCTCTGGGACGGCCTCGGCTCGCTGGAGGTGCCGACCGTTGTGCTCGCGGGGGCGCGGGACGGCGCCTACTGCGAGATCGGCCGGCGTCTCGCCGCGGCGATTCCGGCCGCCCGCTTCGAGATCGTGCCGGGAGTCGGGCACCGCGTCGCACTCGAAGCGCCAGAAGCGGTTGTCGCCGCGATCGCCGGCTGAGCTACCCGCAGCGACCTGGGTGCGCGATGCGCACCCAGGTCGCGAGGGTCCTAGGAGAGCCAGTCGGTGAAGCCTGGGCTGCCGGCTTCGCCCGACTCTGCGGGACTGCCCTCCGCGCCGCTGATCGTCCCTCCTGCGGCACTCAGAGTCAGACCGCTCGGCTGCGAGCTCGTCGTGATGACCACGACCACGCCGCCGCCACCGCTGCCCGCGCCGTCGATGCCGGCGCCGCCGTTCGCGTCGATCGATGCGCTCCCCGACTCGAGGACGATGGTGTTGGCGGCGATCATCACCACGCCGCCGCCGCTGCCACTGCCGTAGGTCGTCGTGGAGTTGAAGGTGTTCGGCCCGCCGGTTCCGCCGGCGCCGCCGTTGACCTGCTGTCCGTTGAGCGAGTACCCGCTTATGGCCTGGATCGCCGAGCGAAACACGCCGCTGCCGCCGTCCGCCGCCGGCACCGCGGTTGCGCTGGCGCCGGCGTTGTAGCCGCTGGAGCCGTTGTAGCCGCCGCCGCCGCTGCCACCGAGCGAGTTCGAGACATTGTTCGGAGTGTCTTCGTCTCCCGCGCCGACGCCGCCCACACCGAGCGTGCCGGCGGCCAGCCCTGCGCCGAAGCCGCCGCTGCTGGTGCCGGGGTTGCCGTTGCGCGCGATGATCGCGCCGTTGTCCAGCGTCAGCGTGCCGGACACGAAGATGCGGTAGCCGTTCGGGTTCAGCGTGACGCTGCCGTCGATCGTGAGGTTGTCGTAGTACATGTCACGCGTCAGCGACGTGTTCGAGCTGATCGTCACGTTGCCGTCCGAGCCGTCGCCGAACAGCGCGTCGATGCCGATGCCGGTGGCTCCCTGGTTGCCCTGGCTTCCCTGGGCGCCGGCGGAGCCGGCCGGCCCTTGCGGCCCTTGCTGCCCCGGGGCGCCGGCATTGCCCTTCAGCTGGCTGAGCACGCTCGGCTTGATCTGCTTGGTCGAGGTGATCAGGTAGTGGCTGGCGGCGAACGCCCCGCCGGTCATCGAGAATACGAGCGCCAGCGTCGCCGTGACGCTGGCGTAGCTCACACGTCTGCGCGGAGCGCCGTCCTTGCGGTCGCTGCGGCGAGTGCGTCTGGTGCGCATCACGGGCTGCCCCTTCCCGTCGTGGTCTGTGCGTTGGCTGCTTGCCGGCGGTCGCCCGGCCGGAGCCGCAGGTGCGCAGGCTAGCACGGCGGAGCCCACCAGCTGGCGAGCTTGGCGGAAGTGGAGCGACGACCCTTGCGCCGGGCGCGTCGGCGCTGTACGATGCCGCGCTCATGGGGGTCGTGGACAGCACGCAGCGCCGCCGCAACACGTTCACGTACGCGAACGTGGCGGCGACGCTCGCGCTGCTGTGTGCGCTGGTGATGGCGCCATCGTTCGCGGCCGCGAAGTCGACGCCCTCGAAGCTGAAGCTGCCAGCGGAGCGGACCAGCCCGACGGGGAACTTCTTCACGCTCGAGGCCTATGACCCGCCGACCTCATCCAAGCCGGTCGCAAACTTCGAGATGAAGGTCTGCACGAGCGCCCACACGCCGCCCGGCACGGCGATCGACCCGATGCTGTTCACGCTCAGCCTCAAGACCGGCGGCACGGTCAGCGAGTCGACCGGCGCAGCGAAGAGCCCGGCGCTCGTATTGAAGCCATTGAAGCCGTTGCAGTGCGACGAGGGCTGGCTCGGCTTCAGCGTGCCCAAGGGCAAGAACGCCGCGGCGCTGGAGTACGACTACAACGGCACGATCTCCTGGAAGGTCGGCTAGACGCCGAGGCCTGGACCGCGGGGCACCTTGATCGCGCCGCGGCGAACCGGGAACGGTGACGGCTCGCCGTCGAACAGCTCGAGCGTCGCGAGGCCGCAGGGTGGGAGCGGCGACAGTGCGGCTGCGGCGTGCAGGGCAGCGGCGATGCCAAGCGGACCGTCGTAGGTCGAGGCGAGGTAGACGTCGGCGCCGCTCGCGCGCACCAGCGCGGCTGCAGCCAGCAGGCCGCCGATCCCGCCGCAGCGAGAGATCTTGAGGCACACGGCGTCAGCGACGCGGGCGGTCAGCGCGCCGGGCTGTGTGGCGCTCTCGTCGATGGCGATGCGAACCGCGACGCGCTCGCGCAGCGCCTGCATGTCGGCTAGCCCGCGCACCGGCTCCTCGACCAGCTCGAGGCCGATCGCGCCCATTGCGTCCAGCAGCTGCGCCGCACGATCGACCGTCCAGGCCCCGTTCGCGTCCAAGCGGAGGCTCGTGGTCGGGCCGATTGCCTCACGCACGCGGCGGACCCGCTCGAGGTCATCGCCGAGCCCGACCTTCAGCTTCACGCAGCTGTAGCCGCGTGCGACGGCCGCCGCCGCCGCTCGCGTTGCAGTCTCTAGATCATCACTGGCTACTGATGCATTCACAGCGATACTGCCCGCCGGCTGCTCGGCGAGCAGCTCGCTAACGGGCCGACCGGCTCGCTTCCCCGCGAGGTCCCACAGAGCAATGTCGATGGCGGCGAGCGCCTGCGGGACGTCGGCGACCTCGCGGCAGCGATCGAGCAAGCGGCGAACACTTCGCCGCCGTGCGAGCACCGGCCGGTAGGCCTCCAGCGCTGCGACCACCGCCTCCATGCTCACGCCGTCATAGCTGGCGAGCGGCGCGGCCTCACCGCGCCCCACCACGCCGTCGTCGTCGCACAACGCCACCTCAACCAGCACGCGTGTTGCGAGCCTTCCGTGCGCCGTGTGCTGCGGCTTCGTGAAGCGTCGCTCGAGTCGTTTCAGCTCGAGCTTCATCAGCTCGCGAGCACGCCAGCGCTCAGCAGCAGGCAGTAGACGAGAGCGAGGATGCCGCTACGGGCCAGCGCGCCGATCAGCGACGGACCGTCGGTGCGTGTGCAGACGGTGCGCGCGACGACGACCGCGAGCGGCGCGGCGATCAGCGTCAACGCAAGCCACGGCGACAGTGGCCCAGCGATCCAGCAGACGAGCCCGGATGCGAACGCAAGCACGAGCATGGCGACGAACATCACGCGTGTGCGCCGGCGCCCGAGACGCACCGCGAGCGTGCGCTTGCCCGATCGGCGGTCGCTCTCGATGTCGCGCACGTTGTTGACGACGAGGATCCCCGCGATCAGCAGGCCGACCGGCACGGCGAGCACGAAGGCCTCCCATGGCAGCGTCTGGCGCTGTACGAAGTAGGAGCCGCTGACGGCGACGATGCCGAAGAACAGGAACACGAACAGCTCGCCCAGTCCTTCGTAGCCGTAGGGGCGCGGCCCGCCGGTGTACAGCACCCCGGCGAGGATCGAAGCCGCTCCGACCGCGAGCAGCAGCCAGCCGGCGATCGCGATCAGGTACACGCCGCAGAGCACGGCCAGGCCAAACGTGGCGTAGGTCGCCCTCAGCACCTGCGCCGGCGGTGCGAGGCCGCCGGCGGTGACACGCACCGGCCCGAGGCGGTCATCGGTGTCGGCGCCGCGCCGCGCGTCTGAGTAGTCGTTCGAGAGGTTCGTCCCGATCTGGATGAACATCGCGCCGAGCAGCGCTGCGACGAATGCGAGCGGGCGGAACGTGCCCTGGTGGATGGCGAGCGAGGTTCCGACGAGGACGGGCGCGAGCGCGGCCGGCAGCGTCCGCGGACGCGCCGCCATGATCCAGATCCTCACGGGCGACGGGGGAAGCTCGAGAAGTCGGGCGGGCGTTTGTCGGTGTACGCGGTGCGTCCCTCGCGCGCCTCCTCGTGCCCGTAGAAGAGGAGGTTCGCGTCGTGGGCCAGCTGCTGGATCCCCGCGAGCCCGTCCTCGGCGGCGTTGAAGCTGGCCTTCAGCAGCCGCAGTGCGAACGGCGACAGCGCGAGCATCTCCTCACACCAGGCGAGTGTCTCCTGCTCGAGCCGTTCGAGCGGAACCACCGCGTTGACGAGGCCCATCTGCAGTGCTTGCGCCGCGTCGTACTGGCGGGCGAGGAACCAGATCTCCTTCGCGCGCTTCTGTCCGACCTGAGCGGCGAGGATGCTCGCGCCGTAGCCGCCGTCGAAGGATCCGACGCGCGGGCCGGTCTGGCCGAAGCGCGCGTTGTCAGCGGCGATCGTCAGATCGCAGACGACTTGGAGCACGTTGCCGCCGCCGATCGCATAGCCCGCGACCATCGCGACGACGGGCTTTGGCGTGCGCCGGATCTGGACGTGCAGATCGGTGATGTGGAAACGCCCGACGCCTGAGGGCTTCTCCGGGTCCTCGAGGTAGCCGGACTCGCCGCGCACGCGCTGGTCGCCGCCTGAGCAGAACGCCTGCTCACCCTCGCCGGTGAGGATGATCACGCCGACCTCGGTGTCCTCTCGCGCGCGCGTGAACGCGTCGCTCAGCTCGATCACCGTCTGCGGCCTGAAGGCGTTGCGCACCTCGGGCCGGTTGATCGTGATCTTGGCGATGCGCGGGCCGGGCCCGCCGGTCCGCTCGTAGCGGATGTCGTCGTAGCTGCCCGCGGGCTCCCAACTGACTGGCACGCGTGCAAGGCTAACCTGCTGATGCTCCGGGTGTCAGACACGTTGGGCGAACGCGTAGCGGTGGACACCCCGTCTGGCATCCTCGCCTACGCAGAACTGGCCGCTATGAGTCGCGCTGGCGCAGCGGAGCTCGAAGTCGGTGTGGGGGAGCGGGTGGCGATTGCGCTGCCTGCGGGAATCGACTTTGCGGTGGCGCTGCATGCCTGCTTCGTGGCCGGCGCGATCGCTGTGCCGGTCGATTTGCGAGAGCCTCGCGAACGCTGGCCGATTGCGGGGGCGGTGGTGGACCGGCCGCTCGGCTGGTCGGGAAGGGAGCTGGAGCAACGAGCGATGAGCCTCGACGACGTCGCCGTGATCGTCCGCACCTCTGGGACGGCCAATGGGACTCCGCAGGAGGTCCCATTGACCTACGGCAACTTCGCGTGGGGGGCGATCGGGTCAGCCGTCGCGCTGGGGTTGGATCCCCAGGAGCGGTGGTTGTGCACGCTGCCGCTGACGCACGTCGGGGGCCTTTCGATTCTGATCCGCAGCGCGATCTACGGGACAACGGCGGTGGTGCACGAGCGGTTCGACGCGCGGGCGGCGTGCGACGCGCTGATGAACGACGAGATCACGTTGGTCTCGGTTGTCGCGACGACGCTCCAACGCCTGCTTGACGTGGGTCTGGAGAACCCGCCGAAGCTCCGCTGCGCGCTCGCCGGCGGTGGCTCGATCCCCGCTGCCCTGATCGAGCGAGCCGAGCAGGCGGGAGTGCACGTCAGCCAGACCTACGGCCTGACGGAGGCGTGCTCGCAGGTCGCGACTCAGCCGGCCGGCGCGGCGCGCAGCGCCGGTGCCGGCCCACCGCTCTTCTGCACCCGCGTAGAGCTCGCGCCAGACGGTGAGATCCTGGTGTCCGGCCCGACAGTCTCGCCGTCCGTCGGCGGCGTACTGGCTACCGGCGACCTCGGCGAGCTCGACAGCGAAGGCAACCTGAGCGTCATCGGACGGAAGGCCGACACGATCATCACCGGCGGCGAGAACGTCGCCCCGACCGAAGTCGAAGCCGTGCTCCTCGGGCATCCGGCGGTGGCTGAAGCGGGTGTCTACGGAGCAGCTGACGCCGAGTGGGGCGAGGCCGTGTGCGCCCTCGTCGTGCTCAGAGCTCCCGCAAGCACGCAGACCCTGCGCGCCCATTGTGCGTCTCGCCTCGCCCCCTACCAGGTGCCAAAGCGAATCGACGTAGTCGATTCGCTTCCCAGGACCGCGTCCGGGAAGCTGCGCCGCAGCGAGCTGGGATCGCCAAACGCGGCGCCGTGACCCTATGATCCGCGCCATGCGCCGCCGCGTGATAGCCGTCACGACCGCCCTCGCCTTTGCGCTGCTCGCTTCGGCGGCGCAGGCGTCGTCCGGGTCCGACCGCGTCGTCGGCGACTGCACCAGGTCGCAGGTGAAGCCGCCCTACATAGTGATCGCCTGCGGCGACGGCAATATCGATGTGGTGAAGATCAAGTGGAAGACGTTTGGCGGCGCCACGGCGGCCGGGTCCGGTCGCTACGGCATCAACGACTGCACGCCCAACTGCGCGGCCGGGCAGTTCCACTACTACGCGGTGAAGCTCCTCCTCACCGCGGCCAAGCGCTGTCCTGACGGCCACGACGACTACCGCTCGCTGAAGCTCACCTTCGCAAGCAAGCGGCCGGCGCATTCCGGCCGCGCGTTCACCTCAACGCTGTCCTGCCCGGAACTCTGAGCAACCCCGAACAGCGCCGTCGCGACTGCCTGCAGGAGTGGGATGGCGCCGCCGACGGCTGGGCGAAGGCGGCCGCATGGATGCGCGCGCGGACCGCCGCCGTGTCGCATTGGATGATCGATGCACTGGACCTGCAACCGGGTCACCGCGTGCTCGAACTGGCCGCCGGGGAAGGGGAGACCGGGCTGCTGGCCGCGGAGCTGATCGCGCCCGGCGGCGGCCTGATCTGCAGCGACCAGTCGGAGGCGATGCTGGACTTGGCGCGCGCTCGCGCGAAGGACCTCGAGCTCGAGAACGTCGAGTTCCGGGTCATCAACGCGGAGTCGATCGACCTTCCCGTGGCCTGCGTCGACGGCGTGCTGTGCCGCTGGGGCTACATGCTGATGATCGACCCGGCGGCGGCGTTCAGCGAGACGCGCCGCGTGCTGCGCTCCGGCGGGCGTCTCGCGCTCGCGGTGTGGGCAGAGCGCGACGCGAACCCCTGGCTTGCGGTTCCGCAGGCCGTGCTTGGCGAGCACGGCCTGGTCGAGCCGGCAGACCCGGACGGTCCGGGCCCCTTCGCCCTCGCTGATCGTGAGCGCTTGCGGCAGCTGCTCGAGGCAGCCGGGTTCGTTGAGGTCGAGATCGAGGCGATCGACTTCCAGTGGCGGGCGGCGAGCTTCGAGGAGTGGTGGGAGCGGCGTCTCGAGCTGTCGCCCTCGGGCGCTGCCGTTCGCGCCGCCGATCCCAAGACAGACCGTGAGGTGGCCGCCGAAGTCGCGAAGCGACTCGGCGCGCAGCGAACGGGGGGCGAGATCGTCGTTCCGGCCCGGACGCTGGTCGTCGCGGCCAGCGCTTGAGGCGCTGCTTCGTGAAGCGTGCGGCCGCGCAGGCCGACCACCGCCCCAAAGAGATAGCCTGCGCGACATGATCTACGACGACGATGCAGACCTCCACGAGCTCGACTCCAAGACCGTTGCGATCATCGGCTACGGCTCGCAGGGCCATGCCCACGCGCTGAACCTCAAGGACTCGGGCGTCCACGTCGTCGTCGGCCTGCGCGCGGACTCGAGCTCGGTTGCCGCGGCACGCGCCGCGGGGCTCGAGGTGCTGCCGGTCGTCGAGGCCGCGAGTCGCGGCGACCTGGTGATGATCCTCGTCCCCGACGAGCGCCATCACGAGGTGTGGGAAGGCGAGGTGCGCGACGGGATCGCCGAGGGCAACATGCTGCTGTTCGGCCACGGCTTCTCGATCCACTACGGCGAGGTCGTGCCGCCGCCGGGTGTCGACGTCGCGCTGGTCGCTCCGAAGGGCCCCGGGCATCTCGTGCGACGCCAGTTCACCGAGGGCTCCGGCGTGCCGGACCTCGTCGCGATCCATCAGGACGCGACCGGCAACGCCCGGGCGCTGGCGCTGGCCTACGCGAAGGGCATCGGTGGGACGCGCGGCGGTGTGATCGAGACGACGTTCAAGGACGAGACGGAGACCGACCTGTTCGGTGAGCAGGCGGTGCTCTGCGGCGGCATCTCCGAGCTCGTTCAGGCCGGCTTCGAGACGCTGGTGGCAGCCGGCTATGACCCGGAGATGGCCTACTTCGAGTGCATGCACGAGGTTAAGCTGATCGTCGATCTGATGTACGAGAAGGGCCTTGCGGGGATGCGCTTCTCGGTGTCCAACACCGCCGAGTACGGCGACTACACGCGCGGCAAGCGCGTCGTCACCGAGGACACGCGCGCCAACATGCGAGCGATCCTGGCGGAGATCCAGTCGGGCGACTTCGCCCGCGAATGGATCGCCGAGAACCGCGCCGGGCAGGAGAACTTCAAGCGGATGCGCGCCGAGCAGGCCGGGACGCAGATCGAGACGGTCGGCCAGCAGCTGCGCTCCCACATGGACTGGATCAAGCCGAGCTTCTAGACGCGCGATGATCGGCTACGTCTTCTGGCACCGGGCCGCCGCGGGCGTCTCGCCGGAGGAGTACGAGGGAGCCACGTCACGGTTTCACCGCTCGCTGGCGGCTGAGCCGCCGGGTGGGTTCGTGGCATCCGTGTGCTTCCGCGTAGAGGCTCTAGCTTGGCTTGAGGGTGAGGGTGTTGGCTACGAGGACTGGTATGTCGTCGAGGACTTCGCGGACCTTGGGGTACTGAACGAGGCGGCCGTGGGGCGTGGGCACGCGACCTCGCACAACGCGGCCGCGCGACTGTCGACGCACGGGACCGGCGGCATCTACCGGTTGCTCGACGGTGTGGCGCGTTTCGAGCACGTGCGGATGGCGACGTGGATCACGCCGGCGCGCGGACGCCACACGCCGGCGCTCGAGGACTTCCTCGCCGATGGCATCGACCCGGCGCGGGCCAGCCTCTGGCGGCGCCAGCTGGCACTCGGACCGGCACCGGGGCTGTGCCTGCTGACGCACGGGCTGGCGGCTGGTGTGAGCGCCGCGCGGCTGCCTGCCGACTGGCATGGCGAAACGGCGGGTCGCTCCGCCATTTGAGCTAGACTGTCGCAGCCGTCGCAACTGGCGTCTGGGTGGACTAACCACCGGGAAGCGATGGAGCTACAAGAGCCGCGCGCCTGGGCACCTCTGCACTGCGAGCAAGGGAGAAACCCAGATGATGCCGCCTAGTCAGGCTGTGAGCGCACCGGCCATCACCATCCCCGACGAGCTGAAGCCGAAGGATGGGCGCTTCGGTTGCGGTCCGTCGAAGATCCGCGCTGAGCAGCTCGCGCGCCTCGCGAGCGAAGGGGCCGGGGTGCTCGGCACGTCGCACCGCCAAGCGCCCGTCCGTTCGCTGGTCGCTCGCGTTCGCAGCGGACTGGCCGAGCTGTTCGCGCTGCCCGACGGCTACGAGGTTGCGCTCGGCAACGGCGGTGCCACCGCGTTCTGGGACGCTGCCGCGTTCGGGCTCGTGGAGCAGCGGGCCGCGCACCTCGCCTACGGCGAGTTCTCGAGCAAGTTCGCGAAGGTCACGGCCGGCGCGCCGTTCCTCGGCGAGTCGATCGTGTTCAGCGCCGAGCCGGGGAGCGCCCCGCCGGTTCAGAGCGCGCCCGGCGCCGACATCATCGCGTGGGCGCACAACGAGACCTCAACGGGCGTGATGGTCGGCGTGCAGCGCCCGGCCGACAGCGACGGAGCGCTGATCGTCGTCGACGGAACGTCTGCCGCGGCGGGCCTTGCGCTCGACGCCAAGCAGGTCGACGCGTACTACTTCGCGCCGCAGAAGGGGTTCGGCTCCGACGGGGGGCTGTGGCTTGCGCTGCTGAGCCCGGCGGCGATCGAGCGGATCGAGCGGATCGAGGCGTCGGACCGGTGGATCCCACCGTTCCTGTCGCTCAGCGTGGCGCTTGACAACTCGCGCAAGCAGCAGACGAACAACACGCCGGCGATCGCGACGCTGTTCATGCTCGCCGACCAGGTTGAGTGGATGCTGGCCGGTGGCGGGCTCGACTGGTGCGTGTCGCGCAGCGGCGCATCGGCGGCCTACCTCTACGGCTGGGCTGAGGCGTCAACGCACGCCACGCCGTTCGTGACCGATCCAGCGCTGCGGTCGTTCGTGGTCGGGACGATCGACTTCGATGAGGCGGTCGACGCCAAGGCGCTGGCGGCGACGCTGCGGGCGAACGGCATCGTCGATGTCGAGCCATACCGCAAGCTCGGCCGCAACCAGCTGCGTGTCGGGATGTTCCCATCGGTCGAGCCCGATGACGTGCGAGCACTCACGGCGAGCATCGACTATGTCCTGGAGGCGACGATATGAGCCCCGCGGACGCCACAAAGACGAAGCAGGACAAGGCCGGCGGCGCGGCTGTCCCGCGAGTGCTGGTAGCGGAGAACGTCGGTGACTCCGGAATCGCGCTGCTGCGCGAGCACTTCGAGGTTGATACGGCGTTCGACTGGAGCGCTGAGCAGCTCGCCGAGCGGATCGGCTCCTACGACGGGATCGTGATCCGCTCGGCGACCAAGCTGACCGCCGAGTTGATCGAGAAGGGCGTGCGGCTGCGAGTGATCGGTCGCGCCGGTGTCGGCGTCGACAACGTTGACGTTCCGACGGCGACGCGGCGCGGGATCGTTGTTGCGAACGCGCCGGCGTCAAACGTCGTCACGGCAGCGGAGCACACGGTGGCGATGATGCTCGCGCTCGCGCGCAACATCCCGCAGGCTCACGCGTCGCTGATCTCGGGCAAGTGGGAGCGCTCGAAGTTCTCGGGCGTCGAGCTCTACGACAAGACGCTCGGCATCCTCGGCTTCGGGCGGATCGGGCAGCTCGTCGCGCAGCGTGCGCGCGGCTTTGGGCTGCACATGATCGCGTTCGACCCGTTCGTCTCGGCTGACCGCTTCCGCGAGCTCGGCGTCGAGAACGCGGCGACGGCGGATGAGGTCTACGCCCGCGCGGACTTCATCACTATCCACCTGCCCAAGAACGATGAGACCAAGGGATTCATCGACGCCGCGGCGATCGCCAAGATGCGCGACGGCGTGAGGATCATCAACGTCGCGCGTGGTCCGTTGATCGACGACGCGGCGCTGAAGGATGGGCTCGACTCGGGCAAGATCGCCGGCGTCGCTCTCGACGTGTTCCCGACCGAGCCGATCACCGACTACCCGCTGTTCGACGGCTACAAGAATGTCGTCGTGACGCCGCATCTCGGTGCCTCGACGTCCGAGGCGACCGACCGGGCGGGGTTTCAGAGTGCGGAGCAGGTGGTCGCCGCGCTGAACGGTGGCGTGGTCTCGACAGCCGTCAACATCCCGGCGGTAGGGGCCGAGGACATGGCTGCGTTGCGGCCGTTCCTGCCGCTCGCCGAGCAGCTCGGTCGGCTGGCGATGAAGCTGGCCGAAGGCAGCTCAGTCGAGCGGATCGAGGCTGCCTTCATGGGCGGTATCGCCGAGCTGGACACGCGGTTGCTGACGGTCGCGGTGCTGAACGGGGCGCTCCACGGACGCACTGCGGACCCCGTCAACTACGTGAACGCGCCGTCGCTTGCAGAGGAGCGCGGGATCGTCGTGGAGGAGAAGAAGGTCACCGAGGCCCAGGACTTCCACGACCTGGTTCGCGTCACGGTGATCGCCGGCGGTGAGCGTGTGGCCGTGGCGGGGACCGGCGTCGGCCCACACCAGGTACCGCACCTGGTCGAGGTGTGGGGTCAGCGCTTCATGGTCGAGATCGCGCAGCACGTGACCGTGTTCCGCTACCGCGACGTTCCCGGGATGATCGGTCGTGTCGGGACCGTGTTCGGCGAGCAGGGCATCAACATCTCCTCGGCAGCGGTTGGCCACGAGCCGGCCGATGGGTCCGGCGACGGTGGCGGCCTGGCCGCGATGGTCGTGACGACCGTGGAGGCCGTCGGCGAGGACGTGCTGAAGAAGATCCTCGCACTCGACGGGTTTGTCAGCGGGCGCAGCGTAACGCTGTCCTGAGAGATGGCGTGCCGAGGACGAGCGCCCCGCGGGTGACTGGGGCGCTCGCCCGGCGCGACCGCTACGTGCTGCTTGCGGCGTTCGTGCCCGGCGCGATGCTAGGCTCTGCGGGCATGGCGTTTCGCACGTCCCTTGCCCTGCTTCTCCTCCTCCCCCTTCGGGGGGAATAGCGCGTGGCGGCCGCGTAGCCGCAAACCCACTGGAGGAAAGCCGCAGGACGACCGCGAAAGCGAGGAACACCATGACGGATGAACGTAGTGACGACCGAGTACTGATCTTCGACACAACGCTGCGCGACGGCGAGCAGTCACCGGGCATCTCGCTCAATGCTGCAGAGAAGCTGGAGATCGCGCAGCAGCTCGCACGCCTCGGCGTCGACGTGATCGAAGCCGGCTTCCCGATCACCTCGCCGGGCGACTTCGCGGCTGTGCAGGGCATCGCACGCACCGTCGAGGGTCCGGTGATCGCGGCCCTTGCGCGCACCCACGTAGCGGACATCGACGCCGCCTACAACGCGGTCAAGGAGGCGGCACGGCCGCGCATCCACACATTCATCTCGACGTCCGACATCCACATCGTCCACCAGCTGCAGACGACGCGCGAGGACGTGCTCGGCCAGGCGCGTGCCGCCGTGGCCCACGCGCGGGGGCAAGTGGAGGATGTCGAGTTCTCGCCGATGGATGCGACACGCTCGGAGATCGAGTTCACGGCCGAGGTCGTCGCGGCGGCGATCGCGGAAGGCGCGAGCACGATCAACATCCCCGACACCGTCGGCTACGCGCTGCCGAACGAGTTCGGCGCGTGGCTGTCGCGGCTGTACGAGCTGGTGCCGGCGCTCCGTGACGTCGTCCTGTCGGTGCACTGCCACGATGACCTGGGGCTGGCTGTCGCCAACTCGCTGGCCGGCGTGACGGCCGGCGCCCGTCAGGTCGAGTGCGCGATCAACGGGATCGGCGAGCGAGCCGGAAACGCGTCGCTCGAGGAGTTCGTGATGCTGCTGCACACACGTGCGAGCGAAGTCGGTCTGCGCTGCGCCGTCAACACCCGCGAGATCGCCCGTACGAGCCGGCTCGTCTCGCGACTGACCGGCTACGTCGTGCAGCCGAACAAGGCGATCGTCGGTCGCAATGCGTTCGCTCACGAGTCCGGCATCCATCAGGATGGCGTGCTGAAGGAACGAACGACGTACGAGATCATGGATGCGACGAGCGTGGGGCTGGAAGCGAACTCGCTCGTGCTCGGCAAGCACTCGGGCCGCCACGCGCTGCGCCAGGCGCTGGAGGAGCTTGGCTTCGAGGTCTCCGGTCAGGGGCTCAACACCGCGTTCAAACGCTTCAAGGAGATCGCCGACCGCAAGAAGCAGGTCACCGCGATGGATCTCGAGGCGCTCGTCACTGATGAGCTGCGTGAGAACCTCACAGCGTTCGTGCTCGAGTCATACGAGGTGCAGGCGTCGACTGCGGCGCCGCCGCACGCCGCGGTCCTCGTCACGCTGCCGAGCGGTGAGACCGCTCGCGGCGAGTGCGCGGGCGATGGCCCTGTCGATTCGGTGTTGCGGGCGATCAACGACGCGACCGGCCTCGGCGGCGTGCTGCGCGAGTTTCGCGTCGGCGCTGTGACCGAAGGCCAGGACGCGCTTGGCGAGGTATCCGTGGTGGTCGAGGTCGGCGGTGCATCCGCTCCGGGTCAGAGCGTCGCGCCGGACATCATCGAGGCCGCGGCGCGGGCCTACCTGCGCGCGCTGTCGACGCTGCACCGGCGGGCTGAGCACGCGGCGCAGACGCCCGGAGGAGCCGCTCAAGCGAAGGCGGCCGCGTCGGCGCTCGCACACACGCCGTAGTGAGTGGCAGTGCCGTGATGGCCCGGCCGACGGCGGCCCGCTGGGGCCGGCGCGCGGCGCTGCCTGGCGTTCTTCTCGCCGGTGGCGCGCTGCGGTTCGCCACGCTGGGCTTGCAGAGCCTCTGGTTCGACGAGGCGGCGACCGCTCGTCTGATGCGGATGAGCTTCCACGCGATGCTGCGCGGGGTCTCGCGCAGTGAGTCCACGCCACCGCTGTTCTACGTCCTGGAGTGGCTGTGGACGCGGCCGTTCGGCACCGGGCCGGTCGCCTTGCGTTCCCTCTCGGCGCTGGCCGGGACGCTCACCATCGTGGTGGTCTACCTGGCCGCACGGGCGCTGCTCGACGGGGCCGGCGAAACCCTGCGCCGTCGTGGCGCCCTGGCTGCGAGCGCGCTCGTCGCGTTCAACCCGCTGCTGATCTGGTACTCGCAGGAAGCTCGCGCCTACGCGCTGCTCGTGCTGCTGATCGCGGCTGGGCTGTGGGCGCTGCCGGGGGCTGCGCGCGGGCAGCGGCAAGCGGTCCTGCTGTGGGCCGTAGCTGGTGCGCTCGCGCTTGCGACGCACTACTTTGCCGTGTTCATCGTCGCCCCCGAGCTCGTCTGGCTGGTGTGGCGATCCGCGCGCGGTCGCGCGCTGGGTCTCGCCTGTGGTGTGATCGGGCTCACGGCGGTCGCCCTGGTTCCGCTCGCAGCGGCGCAGCGGGCGCGTGGCGGGGCGCGGTTCATCACCCAGCTATCGCTGCCGCTGCGGCTGGCCCAGCTGCCCAAGCAGCTGCTGTCGGGCTACGCGGCGCCGGGGGAGGTGACGCTGACGGTGCTCGCCATCCTCGCCGCGCTGGTCGGGCTCGCGCTCGCCTGGCGTTCGCGCCGGCAGCTGCCGCCCATCCTCGGCGCGGGCTGGGGGACCTCGGCGTCGCTTGCCGGGCTTGCCGTGCTCGCCGTGGCGCTGCCGCTGGCGCTGGCGCTGGCAGGCTGGGACTACTTCATCACGCGCAACCTGATCGCGACGCTGGTGCCGTTGCTGCTCGTGCTGGCGATCGGCATGACGCGCAACCGCCTGGGCGCGGCCGCGTTGACCACGCTGTGCGCCGTCGGCGTCGTGGCGAGCGTGGGGGTGGCCGCGAACGTGCGCTACCAGCGCCAGGACTGGCGGGATGCCGCGGCGTCGATACCGCACGGCGGACCGACCGCGGTCATCGTCAGCCCCGCCGCGGGGGTCCTTCCGCTGTCCTACTACCGGCGCGGGATAGGGGCGATGCCGGCGTCTGCGGTGGTCGGCCAGGTTGAGGTGATCCTGTTCGCACCGCGCGCGCCTGGCGACGGCAGCACGCTGCCGTCGCTGCCGGCGTCGCTGCCGACGCTGTCCGGTTTTGAGCCGCCGCGGGTCGAGCGGTACGCCACTTTTCTCGTTGTGCGCTATCTCCCCAGCGCTCCCGGGACCGTCGTTGCGGCGAGTGCGCTCTACCGCCTCGCGTTCGGAGAGCCGGGCGGGACGACCGCGCGACTTGTGCGCCGGCAGTAGACGGCTGTACGTGATAACGTACGCGCGTATGGCAAGCCAGGTCACGACTGAGCCGTATGACGCCGCCGCCGTCGGTCCCCGCGTTCGCGCGCTGCGCGAGGCGATGGGCCTCTCGTTGCGGGAGCTTGCTCTGCGCTGCGGGGTGAGTGCGCCGATGCTCTCGCAGGTGGAGCGCGGTGAGACGAGCCCGACGCTGCACGTCGCAGCGCGGATCGCTCAGGGGCTCGAGCTGCGACTGTCGCAGCTGCTGCGGTTGGACGAGGGTGGCTCCGTGACGATCGTGCGCGCCAGCGAGCGACGCGGCGGCGGCACCCCGGGCGACGGTCATCGCTTCGAGGTGCTCACGCCGCCGCTGCCCGGCCAGCGCGCCGAGCTTTCGCTGCACACGCTGAGCCCCGGCGCCGCGACCGGCGGCAAGAGCGACCCGCCGTTGCACGAGCCGGGCAGCCGTGAGACGACGCTCGTCGAGCAGGGCGCTGTCGTGCTGATCTGCGACGGTCGCCGCCACGAGCTCGCCACCGGCGACTGCGTGACCTTCGACGCTGACCTGCCGCACCACTTCGAGAATCCCGGCCCGGGGCCGGCACGGCTGCTCGCCGTGCTCGCCGCTGGGCTGCGCCGCAGCTGAGGGACGTAGCGAAGCGCACCGACACGACGCAGGAGACACCGATGCCACAGACATTGCTCGACAAGATCTGGGATGGCCATGAGCTGCCCGGCGGCCTGCTCTACATCGACCTCCACATCGTCCACGAGGTGACGAGCCCGCAGGCGTTCGAAGGGCTGCGCCTCGCCGGGCGGACGGTACGGCGGCCCGACCGCACGCTTGCCACGGCCGACCACAACGTGCCGACCGACGGCACACCGCTCGCCGCGCAGATCAAGGACGAGCTCTCGCGCGTCCAGGTCCAGACGCTCGAGCGCAACTGTGCCGAGTTCGGCGTGCCGCTCTTCTCGATGGGCTCTGACCGCCAGGGAATCTGCCACGTGATCGGCCCCGAGCTCGGCCTCACACAGCCGGGCATGACGATCGTCTGCGGCGACTCGCACACCTCCACGCACGGCGCGTTCGGAGCGCTGGCGTTCGGCATCGGCACGAGCGAGGTCGAACACGTCCTGGCAACGCAGTGCCTCGTCCAGACCAAGCCGCGCTCGATGCGTATCCACTACGAAGGCAGCCCCGGGTTTGGCGTCAGCGCCAAGGATCTGATCCTGGCGACGATCGGCCAGATCGGCGTTGCTGGCGCCGTCGGCTACGCCGTCGAGTACAGCGGCCCGGCGATCGCAGCGCTGTCGATGGAGGGGCGCATGACCGTCTGCAACATGACGATCGAGGGTGGCGGTCGCGCCGGCATGATCGCACCGGACGACGTGACATTCGACTGGTTCGAGCGCACGACTCGCCCCGGCGGGCCAAGTGGCGCTGCACTCGCCGACGCGATCGCCGGCTGGCGCGCCTTGCGCAGCGACGACGGCGCGAGCCATGACCGCGAGATCGTGGTCGATGCCGCGGCGATATCGCCTCAGGTGACCTGGGGCACCAACCCGGGGATGGTCGTCGGCGTGGCCGAACGCGTTCCAGCGCCGAGCGCGTTCGAGACTCCCGCCGAGCGCGACGCGGTCGAGCGCGCGCTCCACTACATGGGGCTCGAAGCGGGCACGCCGATCCAGGAGATCAGGCTCGATCGCGTCTTCATCGGCTCGTGCACCAACTCGCGGATCGGCGATCTGCGCGCCGCAGCGTCGGTCATCAAGGGCCGCCGCGTCGCCGACCACGTCAAGGCGATGGTCGTCCCCGGCTCACAACTCGTCTGCGCGCAGGCCGAGGCCGAGGGGCTCGACGCTGTCTTCCGTGAGGCCGGCTTCGACTGGCGCAGCGCCGGCTGCTCGATGTGCCTCGGGATGAACCCCGACATCCTCGCGCCCGGTGAGCGCTGCGCGTCGACCTCGAACCGCAACTTCGAGGGACGCCAGGGTCGCGGCGGTCGCACGCACCTCGTCTCGCCGGAGATGGCGGCCGCGGCAGCGATCGCCGGCCGTTTCGTCGACATCCGAGATTGGAGCTAGGCATGGAGCCCGTATCGATCATCGCCGGCCAGGTCAGCGACCTCGACCGCTCAGACGTCGACACCGACCAGATCATCCCCAAGCAGTTCCTCAAACGGATCGAGCGCAGCGGCTTCGGCGAGTTCCTCTTCTACGACTGGGCGAAGGAGCCCGGCTGGCAGCTCGCAGCGGCACCGATCCTCACGGCAGGGCGCAACTTCGGCTGCGGCTCCTCGCGCGAGCACGCCGCGTGGGCGCTCCAGGACTACGGCTTCGCGGCGATCGTGGCGCCGAGCTTCGGCGACATCTTCTACTCCAACGCGACGAAGATCGGTCTGCTGCCGGTCGTCCTGGCGGAGGCTGAGGTGCGCGCGCTGGCCGGCGCCGGCAGCGGCGAGATCGACCTCGAGGCCCAGGAGGTTCGCTTCGCGGGCCGTGCGGTGCCGTTCGAGATCGACGCCGAGATTCGCCACCGCCTGCTCGGTGGGCTCGATGACATCGCCCTTGCGCTCCGCCACGAGGAGGTGATCGCCGCCTACGAGCGCGATCGCGAACGCAGCGGTCCGCTGACCACAGCGTTGTAGGTGGGCTGCATGAGCGTTGCTACGGTGCGGTCTGCATGACACGAGTCGTGACGCTTCCCGGAGATGGGATCGGGCCGGAGATCATGGCGCCCGCAGTCCAGGTGCTGGGCGCGGTGGCGAGCGTCGAGGTCGAGCAGCACCTGATCGGGGGCGTCTCGATCGACGCCCATGGGACTGCCCTCAGCGACGAGGTCCTTGCGGCTTGCGCCGCATCCGACGGCGTCCTGCTCGGTGCGGTCGGCGGACCGAAGTGGGACACCACGGACCCACACAAGCCGCGGCCGGAGCAGGGGCTGTTGGGCCTGCGCAAGGGTCTCGGGTTGTTCGCGAACCTGCGCCCGGTGAGGGCGCTGCCGGCGCTTTACGGTGCGAGCCCGCTGCGTGAGGAGCGGATCGCGGGGACCGACCTGCTCGTCGTGCGTGAGCTCACCGGAGGCATCTACTTCGGCGCGAAGACACGCACCGAGACGACCGCGAGCGACCTCTGCGAGTACAGCGTCGCGGAGATCGAGCGGATCGCGCGCGTCGCCTTCAAGGCAGCACGGCGTCGCGTGACGAGCGTCGACAAGGCCAACGTGCTCGAAACCTCACGTCTGTGGCGCGCGGTCGTGATGCGGGTGCACGATGAGGAGTTCCCGCAGATCGAGCTGGAGCACGTGCTCGTCGACAACGCGGCAATGCAGCTGGTCAGCGCGCCGAGCCGCTTCGATGTGATCGTCACCGAGAACATGTTCGGTGACATCCTCAGCGACGAGGCGGCGATGATCACCGGCTCGATCGGCATGCTGCAAAGCGCGTCGCTCGGCGCCGATGGCCCCGGAATGTTCGAGCCGATCCACGGTTCCGCGCCGGACATCGCGGGTGCAGGCATCGCCAATCCGCTCGCGATGATCCTGTCGGTCGCGATGTTGCTGCGTTACGGGCTGCACTTGGAAGCTGAGGCTGGGGCGGTAGAATCGGCCGTGGACCGGGCGCTGGCCGACGGTTTGCGGACCGCCGATCTGGGCGGTGACGCGACGACGGTAGAGGCGACCGCCGCCGTGCTCGCCCACCTATAGGAGAGGGAAGTCGAGTCGTGAATCAATCCCAGCTGATCTGGCAGAACGGGGCGTTTGTCGCATGGGACGACGCCAAGGTTCACGTGCTGACGCACGGCTTGCACTACGGCACCGGCGTATTCGAAGGGATCCGCTGCTACGACACAGACCGTGGGCCGGCGATCTTCCGTCACCTCGACCATCTCGACCGTCTCGAGCGCTCGGCGAAGCTCTACTACATGGATCTCCCGTACTCGGCGGCAGAGCTGCGGGCGGCAACCCACGAGCTGGTCGTTCGCAACGAGCTACGCTCGTGCTACATCCGCCCGCTCGCCTTCCGCGGCTACGGCGAGCTCGGGCTGAATCCGCTGAACTCCCCGGTTGAGGTCGTGATCGCGCTGTGGGAGTGGGGGTCCTACCTGGGCGACGAGGGCAAGCTGGCCGGCGTGCGCGCCAAGGTGTCCTCGTGGGAGCGGATCAGCCCCCGTTCGCTGATCCCGCAGGCAAAAGCGTCCGGCCAGTACCTCAACAACGTCCTGGCGAAGATCGAGTCGCTGAAGGCCGGCTACGACGAGGCGATCCTGCTCGATGACCATGGCCGCGTCTGCGAGGGCTCGGGCGAGAACATCTACCTGGTCCGTGACGGCGTGATCCTCACGCCGCCGCAGACGGCGTCGATCCTCGACGGGATCAGCCGGCGCTCGGTGCTGGCGATCGCGAGCGACCTCGGCTACCCGATCGTCGAGCGCGACATCGCGCGCGCCGAGCTGTACCTCGCCGACGAGGTGTTCATGACCGGCACCGCCGCGGAGCTCGTCCCGGTGCGCGAGGTCGATGACCATCCGGTCGGCTCCGGTGCCCCCGGCGAGATCACGAAGGTGCTCCAGCGGGCGTTCGACGACGCACTGCACGGGCGCGGCGAACGCTACCTCGACTGGCTGGATCTGGTCGAGGTTCGCGAGCCGGCAAGCGCATAGCGATGGGCGCTCTTTCACTGTTCGGCGGACGAATTACGCAGGCGGCCGGCTAGCGCACCCGCGCGCGGTCGCTGCTGCCCCGGTTCGTCCCGAACTCTGAAAGGAAGTGAACGTGAACACGATCGAGCTCTACGACGCAACGTTGCGCGACGGCATGCAGGGCGAGGGCATGTCGCTGTCGGCGGAGGAGAAGCTCCGCGTCGCCCACAGCCTCGACGAGCTCGGCATCGACCTGATCGAAGCGGGCTTCCCGGCGTCCAACCCGAAGGAGCGAGAGCTATTTGAGCTGCTGGCCTCGGAGCGCTTCGCCCACGCGCAGATCGCGGCTTTCGGCATGACGCGCCGCCGCGAGGTGGCAGCGAGCGAGGATCCCGCGCTCGTCCTGCTGGCGCAGTCGGTCGCGCCCGTCTGCACGCTGGTCGGCAAGACATGGACGCTGCATCTGGAGAAGATCGTCAAGGTCGACCGGTCCGAGAACCTGCGGATGATCGAGGAGTCGATCGCCTTTCTGTGCGCTGAGGGCAAGCGCGTGATCTACGACGCCGAGCACTTCTTCGATGGTTGGCGCGCCGAGCCGGACTACGCGATCGCCTGCATCAGTGCGGCCGCGGCGGCGGGGGCTGAGACGGTGACGCTGTGCGACACGAACGGCTCGTCGCTGCCGTCGCAGGTCGCCGAGGCGACGAGCGCGGTCGTCGCGGCGCTCGGCGAGCGCGTCCGGGTCGGCATCCACTGCCACAACGACAGCGAGTGCGGCGTTGCCAACACGCTGGCGGCGGTGCAAGGCGGCGCGCGTCAGGTCCAGGGCACGGTCAACGGCTACGGCGAGCGGACCGGGAACGCCAATCTGATCTCGATCATCGCCAACCTGCAGCTCAAGCTCGGCTTCCACTGCCTGTCCGATGAGCAGCTGGGGCGGCTGACCGAGACCGCGCACTTCATCGACGAGCTGCTGAACTTCACGCCTGACCCCAACCAGCCCTATGTCGGGCGCAACGCGTTCGCGCACAAGGGCGGGATGCACGTAGCGGGCGTCGCAGCGCACGCCGCGACCTTCGAGCACGTCGACCCCGAGACCGTCGGCAACGAACGGGCGCTGCTCGTCTCCGAGCTCGCGGGCCGGGCGAGCATGGTCGAGAAGGCAGCCGGTCTCGGGCTCGAGCTCGACGACGCGGCCGTGGCACGCGTGCTCGATCGGGTCAAGACGCTGGAGCACAAGGGCTACCAGTTCGAGGCTGCCGATGGCTCGCTGGAGCTGTTGATGCTGCGCGAGACGGGCGGCTACGAGCCACTGTTCGAGCTCGAATCGTGGCGCGTGGTCGTCGCGATGGAGCGCGCCGGCGAGGTCGTCACAGAGGCGACGATCAAGATCAACGCGAACGGCGAGCACTACGAGCGCACCGCCCAGGGCAATGGTCCCGTCAACGCGCTCGACAGCGCGCTGCGCTCGGCAATCGGTGACGCGCATCCGCGGCTGCGCGAGATCGAGCTCGTCAACTACAAGGTGCGTATCATCGATGAGGCGAAGGGAACGGGCGCCGTGACACGGGTGCTGATCGACGCGTCGGACGGCCAGGAGGTGTGGGGCACGATCGGCGTCTCGGAGAACCTGATCGCTGCCTCGTGGGAGGCGCTCGTCGAGTCGCTCGAGCGTGGCATGCTGCCGCGGGGTGCGCCATGAAGGACGCGATCCCGCTTTCGCGCCCTTCGATCGGCGAAGCAGAGGAGCGTGCCGTGCTCGACGTGCTGCGCTCCGGACAGCTGTCGCTGGGACCGCGCCTAGCCGACTTCGAGCGGCGCTTCGCTGCTCGCCTCGGCGTCGCGCACGCCAGCGCGACCTCGAGCGGGACCGCCGGTCTGCACCTCGCACTGCGAGCGGTCGGCGTCAGCGACGGGGACGAGGTGGTGACGAGCCCGTTCTCATTCGTCGCATCGGCGAACGCGATCCTCTACGAGCGCGCCCGTCCGGTGTTCGTCGACATCGATCCGCGGACGTGGACGATCGACCCGGACGCCGCCGCCGCCGCCGTCACCGCCCGGACGACCGCGATTCTGCCCGTCCACATCTTCGGCTGGCCGGCACAGATCGGCGCGCTCGAGGCGCTCGGCCTGCCGATCGTCGAGGATGCCTGCGAGGCGCTCGGCGCGGTCCACGCCGATGGTGTTCCGGTCGGTGCCCGCGGACATCCCGCCGTGTTCGCCTTCTACCCCAACAAGCAGATGACGACCGGCGAGGGCGGCATGGTCGTCGTCGGCGACGCCGCGCTCAAGGCGCGCATCGACAGCGAGCGCAACCAGGGCCGCGCGCCGAACATGGACTGGCTCGACCACGACCGCCTCGGCTTCAACTACCGCCTCTCGGATCTCGCCTGCGCGCTGGGGATCGCCCAACTCGAACGGCTCGATGAGCTGCTCGGAGCCCGCGCGCGCGTCGCGGCGACTTATCGCGAGGCGCTCGGCGGAATCGAAGGGCTCGAGCTGCCCTGCCCCGACGCCGGCGGGATCGTGCGCGGCTGGTTCGTGTTCACGGTGCTGCTGCCACGCGGAACCGATCGCAACGCCACGATCGCGGCGCTCCGTGAGCGCGGGATCGCGAGCAAGCCCTACCTGCCGGCGATCCACCTGATGAGCTTCTATCGCGAGCGCTTCGGCCATCGCCCGGGCGAGTACCCGGTCTGCGAGGACGTTTCCGAGCGGTCGCTGGCGCTGCCGTTCTTCCCGGCGCTCGGTGAGCGCGACGTGGCGCGCGTCGCGCAAGCGCTTGCCGCTGCGCTCGGTCGCGGATGATCCTTCTAGACTCGCCGCAAAGCCATGTCCCGCTTCTCTGAGCCCCAACACCCCGACTTTCAGCGGATCAACGCGTCGCTGCGATTCGACCGTCGCCTGTGGCGCCACGACATCGCCCAGTCCAAGGCGCACGTCAAGATGCTCGCAAGCGCCGCGATCATCGCCGACGACGAGCGTGACGAGCTGCTGCGTGGGCTCGAGGCGGTCGCGGCGGAGCTCGGCAGCGAGACGTTCTCCTTCTCCGCCGACGACGAGGACATCCACATGGCGATCGAGCGCCGGCTCACCGAGCTGGCCGGGCCGGTTGGCGGAAAGCTGCATACGGCGCGATCGCGCAACGACCAGGTTGCGACGGATGTCGTGCTGTTCGTGCGGGAGGCGTCCGAGCGCGCGCGCGAGCGGATCGAGGAGCTGATCGGCGTGCTGCTCGCGCGCGCCGAGGAGCACGTCGATTGGCCGATGCCCGGGTACACGCACCTGCAGCGAGCCCAGCCGGTGTACCTCGGCCACCACCTGCTCGCGTATGTCTGGATGCTGCTGCGCGACCGTCGCCGCTTCGAGCACGTGCTCGAAGCATGCAGCGTGCTGCCGCTCGGTGCGGGGGCCCTCGCCGGCGTGAACTTCGCGACCGACCGGTCGCTGCTGGCGAGCGAGCTGGGCTTCGCCGAGCCGTCGGCGAACTCGCTCGACGCGGTGTCCAACCGCGACTTTGCGCTCGACTATCTCGCCGCGGCGGCGACCTGCGCGACCCACCTGTCACGACTCGGCGCCGAGCTTGTGCTGTGGAGCAGCAGCGAGTTCGGCTTCTGCGAGCTGGCCGACGCCTGGACGTCGGGCTCGTCGATCATGCCGCAGAAGAAGAACCCCGACGCCGCGGAGCTGTTGCGCGCAAAGGCGCCAAGGATGCTGGCCCACCACACCGCTCTGCACGGTGTGCTGCACGGCCTGCCGCTCGCCTACAACAAGGATCTCCAGGAGGACAAGGAGCACCTGTTCGACGCCGCGGACACGCTCAGCGACTGCCTGCTCGCGGCCAGCGGGATGCTCGCCTCAGTGGTGTTCAACCGTGCTCGACTCGCGGCGGCGGCGGCCGACGAGATGATCGCTGCCGTTGACCTGGCCGACCAGTTGGTGGTTGGCGGACTCCCGTTTCGCGACGCGCACGCGGCCGTGGCGGGGCTGGTCCGCTACGCGCTGGACGCCGGCCGGTCGCTGTCCGAGCTGAGCGACGACGAGCTCGCGGCGCACTGCCAGGCGATCGATCCGAGCGCCTTCCGGCGCCTGCTCGAGGGCCGGTCGTGGCTCGAGTCGAAGCGCTCTGAGGGCGGCACGGCGCGTGAGCGCGTGCTCGAGCAGCTTGCGGCGGCGCGCGCCGCCCTCGGCGCCGGGTGAACGGCGACTTCTACGCGCGCGATGTCCAGACCGTCGCGCGGGAGCTGATCGGCGCGGTGGTCCGTCACGGCGGGTGCGCCGGCATCATCGTCGAGACCGAGGCCTACCACCAGTCGGAGCCGGCGTGTCACGCCTACGTCGGGCGCACTCCGCGCACGCAGACGCTGTTTGCGGTGCCGGGGTGCGCGTACGTCTACCGGTCCTACGGCGTGCACGCGCTGCTCAACGCGGTCGCCGAGCCGGAGGGCGTCGGCGCTGCGGCGCTGATCCGGGCGCTCGAGCCGCTCGAAGGGATCGCGCTGATGCAGGCTCGCCGCGGCGTGGCGGGACTCGAGGATCTCTGCTCCGGGCCGGGGAAGCTCACGCAGGCTCTCGGCATCGGGCTCGAGCACAACGCGACGAGTCTGCTCGACGGTCCGGTGCGCATCGAACGGTGCGCGCTCGGGAGTCCGGCGGATCAGGTCGTGGTGTCGGTGCGCGTCGGCATCAGCAAGGCAGTCGAGCTGCCATGGCGCTACAGCGCCGCTGGAAGCCGCTTCGTGTCGCGACCGCGACCGCGCTGTTAGGGCGCTGACGCGCCCCCACCAGGCCCGGTTGGGGTGGGTGTCGTGGTTGGGGCCGGCGTGGCGGGCGGCGTGGTGGTGGTGGTGGTCGTTGGCGTGGTCGTCGTGGTCGGGGTGGTGGCTGTTGTCGGCGTGGTCGTCGTCGTGGTGGTGGAAGGTGTCCCGCCGTCGCTGTAGGTGGGCAGCGCCACGGCCGCCGGCGTTGCGACGTTCTCGGTGGAGGCGAGCAGCGAGGCCTGGGAGATGTGGTGCGCGCGGTCGTATGCCTCGACGCCCATGGTGTGCAGCGCGCTTTCGACGAAGGCCTTGAAGATCAGCGCGGGATAGGTGCCGCCGTAGACCGGCTTGCCGCCGTAGGCTGTCGCCATCGACGCACTGGTCTTCGAGTAGCCGACCCAGACGGCGACGGTGATCTGCGGCGTGAAGCCGATGAACCAGGCATCAGCGTAGTTGGACGTCGTGCCGGTCTTGCCGACGACGTAGACGCTGGGAATATACGCGGTGGTGCCCGTGCCCTCGAGGACGACGTTGCGCATCATCTCGATCTCCATCGTGTCCATGCTCCGGGTGAACCCGGGGACCTGATAGAAGCTCGGCTGGTCAACCTGCACGGCCTGTCCCTTCGAGTTGTTGACGACCGAGATCCCGACCGGTCCGGGGCAGCTGTCCGTTGGCCAGCTGCTCTGCACGATTACCTGTCGCTGGAGCTTCGGAACCTGTGCACCGCCCGCGCAGCCGTTCGACGCGAGCGAGCCGCTTCGCAGCAGGCCGCCATCGGCGATCGTCTCGTAGGCGTGAGCCATGTCGAGCACCGTCACGCCGGTGTACAGGCCGCCGATCGTCATCGCCGGGTTCTCCGAGACGTCGGTTGTGATGCCGAAGTCGTGGGCATAGTCCGCGATGCTGGCGAGGCCGCCGTCGTATTCCAGGCCGACGCGCGCAAAGACGCTGTTGTCGGAGTAGGTGAGCGCCTGCGCGAGCGTGCGGTAGCCGGTGGGGGAGTAGCCGCCCTCGTCGTTGTGGATCGGGAACAGCGGCCCCGGCCCGTACCGCCACGTCCACTCCTTCGACGGGAACTCCTGGTTGGGCGAGACGCCGCGTTCGAGCGCCCTGGCCAGGTCGAACACCTTCCACGCTGACCCGGGCTGGCGTTCGGCCTGCGTCGCGAGGTTGAACTGCTCGGTGTCGTAGTTGTTGCCGCCGACCATCGCCACAACGCCGCCGGTCTGGTTGTCGATCGCGACGAGCGACGCGGAGGGTAGGCCTTCGCCCGGCGGCAGGTAGTCGTTCACTGCGGTCTGCGCCTCGTTCTGCAGCGGCTCGTCGAGCGTCGTGTGGATGTGGTAGCCGGCGGTGTAGGGGTTGGGGAGGAGCTTGCTGTCTGCGAGCACCTGCTGCTCCGCCCAGCTCGTGAAGTAGCCGTAGCCGGGCTTCGTGTACTCGTTGCCTGGCGCGATCACGTACTGCGCGGCGGGCAGCGGCGTCGCCATCGCCTGCGTGTACTCCGACCGGTAGATGTAGCCCTGCGCGAGCATGTCGCCGAGCACGATGGTGCGCCGCCTGTAGGCGAAGTTCTGCTCGGAGGGTGTCCAGTTGAACGGCGGGTTCTGAACGAGCCCGGCGAGCAGCGCGTCCTCGGCGATCGTGAGGCGCGGGACGCAGAGGTTCTTCGGATGGCTCGGGTCGTAGTCGCAGCCGTAGAGGTTCGATGTCGGGTCGTTGCCGAAGTACGTTTGCGCCGCAGCCTCGATGCCCCAGGCGCCGTTGCCGAAGTACACGTTGTTGAGGTACTCGGAGAGGATCTCCTGCTTCTTCCACTTGTGAGCGAGCTGGAAGGCCAGCGCCGCCTCGGTGAGCTTCTCGAAGACGTTGCGCTTGTAGTAGGCGCCGCGCATCACCTTGATCAGCTGCTCGGTGATCGTCGACGCGCCCTGCGTGGTGCCGGTACCCGTGATGTCGTTGAGGAACGCGCGGGCGATGCCCTTGATGTCGACGCCCGACTCGGTGTAGAAGCGCTTGTCCTCGACCGCGACGATCGCCCACTGCATGTTCTGCGGGATCTCGCTCGCGTTGACGAAGTAGGCCCGGGCGTTGGCGTCAGTCATCACTGCGATCGGACGGTTGTCGTCGTCGTAGAGGACCGAGTTCTGGGGGTTCTGCACGATGAACTGCGGCAGCGGGGGAAGCTGCGCCGCGACCGCCATGACGAAGCCGAAGATCATCGACACGAGCGCCAGGAACGACAGCGGAACGAGCAGCAGCCACAGGCGGCGCCACTGCATGACATGCCCCGGCCGCGGCATGCGCCGGCGCGCCTCGCGCTCGGCGCGGCGACGCTCGCGCTCGAGCAGGGCTTCGCGATCGCTGGAGCGGAGCGGGACGACTACTGCACCGGATTCCTCCGGCGGGGCGCTCCGTGAGTATCCGGGAAGCTCGGCGTCAGTCATCGGATGTCGCTGCTGGTGCGCAAACGCGCACGTCGGCGGGCATGCTTCTCGTAGACCTCCCGCCCGAGCGGGGTTAGACCCGAGGGACCCCGCGAGAGACCGCAGTCTAGCATTGCGCGCGTGAGGAAAGGCGATGCTGAGCTGCTCGCGCGAGGTGCCGTCGAGGTTCTCCCCGCCGGCGAGCTCGAGCGCAAGCTTGCGCTCGGCCGGCCGCTGCGCGTGAAGTTCGGGATCGACCCGACCGCGCCGGACATCCATCTCGGTCACACCGTGGTGCTGCGCAAGCTGCGCGCCTTCCAGGACGCCGGGCACCTCGTCGTCCTGATCATCGGCGACTTCACGGCACGGCTGGGGGACCCCAGCGGGCGTTCGGAGCTGCGTCCGATTCTCAGCGTCGAGCAGATCGAGGAGAACGCGCTGACCTACCAGGAGCAGGCCTTCCACGTGCTCGACCGCGACCCGGCGCGCCTCGAGCTGCGTCACAACAGCGAGTGGCTGGACATGGACATGACGGCGCTCCTGGCGCTTGTGCGCACGACAACCGTCGCTCAGCTGATGGAGCGCGACGACTTCGTCAAGCGCCACGCGCGCAACGAGCCGGTATCCGTGCTCGAGCTCCTGTATCCCCTGATGCAGGGCTATGACTCGGTGGCGGTACGCGCCGACATCGAGCTTGGCGGAACCGACCAGACGTTCAACCTGCTGCTCGGCCGCGACATCCAGCGGGCCTACGGGCAGCCCGAGCAGGCGATCCTGACGATGCCGTTGCTCGTCGGCATCGACGGCCGCGACAAGATGTCGAAGTCGCTCGGCAACGACATCGGGGTGAGCGATCCAGCGAGCGAGATCTACGGCCGGACGATGCGGATCGACGACGAGCTGCTCGGGTCCTACTTCGCCCTGCTGCTCGGCCGCGAGCTGCCAGCGGGCCTCGGCCCGCGCGACGCCAAGCGCCTGCTCGCCCACGACCTCGTTGCCGAGTTCCACGGCGCGGACGCTGCAGACGCGGCCGAGCACGAGTGGGACCAGGTGTTCGTCAACCAGGGGGAGCCAGACGACATCGACGAGGCAGTCGTCTCCGGCGCGGATAGCGTCGTCCACATGCCCGCCGTGCTCGCCGAGCTGTTCGGCATGTCCCGCTCGGAAGCTCGCCGTCTGATCACGAGCGGCGGGGTCTACCTCGACGATCAGCCAATCGAGGACGTCGACGTCAGCACCGACCGCCTGGACGGCTCCGTATTGCGTGTCGGGCGGCGTAAGTACCGCCGCCTGCGCGTCCAAGCCTGACGGCGAGCCCGCCGATTAGCGCTATACTGCTCGTCCGTTCCGCGGGCCATCTTTTGATGCCTGCGGCGCGCCTTGCTCTGGGAGAATCCCGGGGCGGGAGGCGTGGCGGTCTTTGAAAACTCAACAGCATGCGCACCGAGAACGGCTTCGGCCGATCTGGTGTGCGTCCAGGTTCGACCCGCGGTCGACGCGTCTTTGGCGTGCCGATCGTGGAAAGAGTCAAGAATTAGCAGTACCCCGTCATGGTCGAGGGCCCATGTGTATAGGCCTCGAACCACCATGACAACTCTCTTCACGGAGAGTTTGATCCTGGCTCAGGACGAACGCTGGCGGCGTGCCTCATACATGCAAGTGGAGCGACGAACCAGGGTTTACCCTGGGGCAAAGCCGCGAACGGGTGAGTAACACGTGGGTCACCTGCCCCGATGATTGGGACAACCCGAGGAAACCCGGGCTAATACCAAATGTGCTCTTGGCCGTGATGGCCATGAGGAAAGGAAGCTTAGGCCTCCGCATCGGGATGGGCCCGCGGCCCATTAGCTAGTTGGTGGGGTAATGGCCTACCAAGGCAACGATGGGTAGCTGGTCTGAGAGGACGATCAGCCACACTGGGACTGAGACACGGCCCAGACTCCTACGGGAGGCAGCAGTAGGGAATCTTGCGCAATGCGCGAAAGCGTGACGCAGCAACGCCGCGTGGGGGAAGAAGGCCTTCGGGTTGTAAACCCCTTTCAGTTGGGACGAAGCTCCGTCGGTTAATAGCCGGCTGGAGTGACGGTACCTTCACAAGAAGCACCGGCTAACTACGTGCCAGCAGCCGCGGTAATACGTAGGGTGCGAGCGTTGTCCGGAATTATTGGGCGTAAAGAGCGTGTAGGCGGTTCGATCAGTCTGCTGTGAAAGTCCAGGGCTCAACCCTGGGATGCCGGTGGATACTGTCGGACTAGAGTCCGGAAGAGGCGAGTGGAATTCCTGGTGTAGCGGTGAAATGCGCAGATATCAGGAGGAACACCAATGGCGAAGGCAGCTCGCTGGGACGGTACTGACGCTGAGACGCGAAAGCGTGGGGAGCAAACAGGATTAGATACCCTGGTAGTCCACGCTGTAAACGATGGGCACTAGGTGCGGGGGGTGTCGACTCCCCCCGTGCCGAAGTTAACGCATTAAGTGCCCCGCCTGGGGAGTACGGCCGCAAGGCTAAAACTCAAAGGAATTGACGGGGGCCCGCACAAGCAGCGGAGCATGTGGTTTAATTCGACGCAACGCGAAGAACCTTACCTGGGTTTGACATGTGAGCGACCGCCGTGGAAACACGGCTTCCCTTCGGGGCGCTTTCACAGGTGGTGCATGGCTGTCGTCAGCTCGTGTCGTGAGATGTTGGGTTAAGTCCCGCAACGAGCGCAACCCCCGTCGCATGTTGCCAGCATTTAGTTGGGGACTCATGCGAGACTGCCGGTGACAAACCGGAGGAAGGCGGGGATGAGGTCAAGTCATCATGCCCCTTATGTCCAGGGCTACACACGTGCTACATTGGCGCGTACAGAGGGCTGCGATACCGCGAGGTGGAGCGAATCCCTCAAAGCGCGTCTCGGTTCGGATTGCAGGCTGAAACTCGCCTGCATGAAGGCGGAGTTGCTAGTAATCGCGGATCAGCATCGCCGCGGTGAATACGTTCCCGGGCCTTGTACACACCGCCCGTCACACCACGGGAGTGAGCAACACCCGAAGCCGGTGGCCTAACCCGCAAGGGAGGGAGCCGTCGACGGTGGGGCTCGTGACTGGGGTGAAGTCGTAACAAGGTAGCCGTAGCGGAAGCTGCGGCTGGATCACCTCCTTTCTAGGGAGCGCCGAATAGGCGCCCCGGCGGAGCCAGCGGGCCAGTGCGGCCCGTTCGAGCGGCCGTCGGGCCTAGTACGTCGACCGAACCTGGCCGGCCATGCGCCGTCGATCGCGTCTTCTTGCGCGCGAGCAACGGTGGCCGGCATGCTGTTGAGCTTTGAGAGACCGGCGCCTGCCGGGTGGAGACTCGCCTACGCGAGCAAGGCCACCGACACGGCAGGCGTTCGCCTCCGGCGGTCTTTGAAAACTGCACAGTAGCCACAGCGATCGCGAGCCATCGCGATCGCATCAACGGGTATCACCGAACCATTTTGGTTCGATCACCGTCAAGATAATAAGGGCGCATGGTGGATGCCTTGGCACTAAGAGTCGATGAAGGGCGTGGACGGCTGCGATAAGCCGCGGTGAGGCGCTGAACAGCCTTTGACCCGCGGATGCCCGAATGGGGAAACCCAGCGCTGGTAATGCGGCGCTATCTCCGGCTGAACACATAGGCCGGCGGAAGACAAGCGGGGGAAGTGAAACATCTCAGTACCCCGAGGAAAGGAAATCAAAAGAGACTCCCTGAGTAGTGGCGAGCGAAAAGGGATCAGCCCAAACTCGGCGCGTGCAAGCGGCCACGCGTTGCGCGTCGAGGGTTGTAGGGCGCTTGTTCCGAGCTGTGGCCAGCTCGGCGGGAGTTACAAAATCGTGTGGTAGTCGAAGCGTGTGGAACCGCGCACCATAGAGGGCAATCGTCCCGTAGGCGAAACCTCGCGATCTCCCGTCAGGCGTTCCTGAGTAAGCCCGCACTCGTGAAACGCGGACTGAATCTGGGGGGACCACCCTCCAAGGCTAAGTACTCCTTAGTGACCGATAGCGGACAAGTACCGTGAGGGAAAGGTGAAAAGTACCCCGGAAGGGGAGTGAAATAGTACCTGAAACCGCGCGCCTACAAGCGGTGGGAGCAGGCTTTGTCCTGTGACCGCGTGCTTTTTGCATAACGAGCCGGCGAGTTACTCGTCTGCGGCAAGGTTAAGCGATGAGCGGAGCCGTAGCGAAAGCGAGTCCTAATAGGGCGATTCAGTCGTAGGCGGTAGACCCGAAACTGAGCGAGCTACCCATGGGCAGGCTGAAGCGGGGGTAAGACCTCGTGGAGGGCCGAACCGACCTAGGTTGAAAACTGGGCGGATGACCTGTGGGTCGGAGTGAAAGGCTAATCAAGCTCAGTGATATCTGGTTCTCTCCGAAATATATTTAGGTATAGCCTCGGATAAACTGCGTCGTGGCCGTAGAGCACTGTTTGGACTAGGGGCCCTACCAGGTTACCGACTTCATGCAAACTCCGAAGACCACGACGTCTACTCCGGGAGTCAGTTGCTGGGGGATAAACTTCAGCGTCAAAAGGGAAACAGCCCAGACCGCCAGCTAAGGTCCCCAAGTTCTAGCTAAGTGGTAAACGATGTCTGAATGCATAGACAACCAGGAGGTTGGCTTAGAGGCAGCCACCCTTGAAAGAGTGCGTAACAGCTCACTGGTCAAGTGTTCGGGCGCGGATAATGTAGCGGGGCTCAAGCTAGACACCGAAGCTGCGGGTGCGTGAGGCCTTCGGGCCGATCGCGCGGTAGGAGAGCGTTCCCACGCCAGTGAAGCGGCGGCGGAAGCCAGTCGTGGAGGCTTGGGAAGTGAGAATGCCGGCATGAGTAACGAAAGAGGGGTGGGAATCCCCTCCACCGATTGTCCAAGGTTTCCTGGGTAAAGCTCGTCTTCCCAGGGTTAGTCGGGTCCTAAGGCGAGGCCGAAAGGCGTAGTCGATGGCCAACAGGTTGATATTCCTGTACCACGTCGTGTCCGTTTGACCGATGGAGGGACGAGGAAGGCTAAGGGAACCCAGGCGATGGTCGTCCTGGGATAAGCGTGTAGGGGTGGTCCTAGGCAAATCCGGGACCGCATAACCTGAGGCGCGATGTCAGCTGGCTGTAAGCCGGCGAGTCCCCGACGCCATGCCTCCAAGAAAAGCTCCTAGGGAGGACATGCGTGCCCGTACCAAAACCGACACAGGTGGACAAGTAGAGAATACTAAGGTGATCGAGATAACCATCGTTAAGGAACTCGGCAAAATTGCCCCGTAACTTCGGGATAAGGGGCGCCCCGGTAGGGTAAAGTCACTTGCTGACGGAGCCCGAGGGGGCCGCAGTGACTAGGCTGGAGCGACTGTTTACCAAAAACACAGGTCTCTGCTAAGTCGAAAGACGACGTATAGGGGCTGACGCCTGCCCGGTGCCGGAAGGTTACGTGGAGGTGTTAGGGCTTGACCCGAAGCACTGAAGCTAAGCCCCGGTAAACGGCGGCCGTAACTATCAGTTGACCGAGGTAGTTGTAAAACTCGGCTATATGCTGGAACATCCGAGCATCCCGCACTACGAGTTCCGTCCGATGTGGGCGGTATCGTGACAACGTGTCGGGTGCGGACAATCAGCAGGAAAGACCGTGCATAGGGGCCATCTCGGCCTCGCTCGGTAGCTTCTTGTCTGGATCTCAACGATCAGGACTACACCAAGGTTCTAGCTCTCCGGGAACGGATGAACCGCGGTGGAAAGAGACGCCATCGGATGGACGGAATCCTCAGAGACTATACGCCGAGCCCACGGCCAAGAGCGGTCAGTGGGATGAGATAGTCCGCTCTCATGGGCGACCATGAGAGTCCGTCAGAAATGAGCGGACCGCTCGTCGGACACAATCGCGCGACGAGTAGTAACAGTCAGGAACGGTCCTAAGGTAGCGAAATTCCTTGTCGGGTAAGTTCCGACCTGCACGAATGGCGTAACGACTTCAGCGCTGTCTCAACGATGGGCTCGGTGAAATTGCAGTCTCGGTGAAGATGCCGAGTACCCGCGGCTAGACGGAAAGACCCCGTGAACCTTTACTACAACTTGGTATTGGGATTCGGTGCACTTCGCTCAGGATAGGTGGGAGGCTTTGAAGCGCTGGTTGCGGCCGGCGTGGAGCCAACCTTGAGATACCACCCTTGGTGTACTGGATTTCTAACATCGTTCCGTGAATCCGGGCGGTGGACATTGCCAGGCGGGTAGTTTGACTGGGGCGGTCGCCTCCTAAAATGTAACGGAGGCGCACAAAGGTTCCCTCAGCACGGTCGGAAATCGTGCGTAGCGTGTAAAGGCAGCAAGGGAGCTTGACTGCGAGACCGACAGGTCGAGCAGGTGCGAAAGCAGGTCTTAGTGATCCGGCGGTAGCAAGTGGAAGTGCCGTCGCTCAACGGATAAAAGGTACTCCGGGGATAACAGGCTTATCGGGCCCAAGAGTTCACATCGACGGCCCGGTTTGGCACCTCGATGTCGGCTCGTCGCATCCTGGGGCTGTAGTCGGTCCCAAGGGTTGGGCTGTTCGCCCATTAAAGCGGTACGCGAGCTGGGTTCAGAACGTCGCAAGACAGTTCGGTCCCTATCTGCCGTGGGCGTTGGAGAGTTGAGAGGAGTTGTCCCTAGTACGAGAGGACCGGGATGAACAGACCTCTGGTGTATCTGTTGTCGTGCCAACGGCATCGCAGATTAGCTACGTCTGGATTGGATAACCGCTGAAAGCATCTAAGTGGGAAGCCAACCTCGAGATGAGCTCTCCCATCCCCATGAGGGAGTAAGACCCCTGGTAGACCACCAGGTTGATAGGCCAGCTCTGGAAAGACGGTAACGTCTGTAGGAGACTGGTACTAATGGGTCGAGGGCTTGACGGATAACTTTGTGGTACCCGCATGATTCGTGGCGCTGTGCAGTTTTGAAGGACTGCTGGAGCGGTCTCTCACCGTTTTCCGGTGGCTATGGCGGGGGGGAAACACCTCTTCCCATTCCGAACAGAGCAGTTAAGCCCCTCAGCGCCGATGGTACTTGGCTCGCAAGGGCCCGGGAGAGTAGGTCGCCGCCGGTTTCTTCAAGCTACGAGGGCCCCGCGAGAGCGGGGCCCTCGGCAGTTAGGGCCAAGACGTGGGGTCAGCCGTCGGAGAGCGACTGCTGTGCACGACCAGCGCGGCGTCCGTGTGGTGTGGCCTGCTTGTTGTAGGCGGCGGCGGTGCAGCGCGGAGCGCCGCCGGCGATGCCCACCAAGCGAATCACCATGCGGCCGTTCGTGAGCCTCATCGCCTGCAGATTCGAGCGCGACACGAACGCTGACCAGCCGGGGACCTTGTAATCGCGGATGCACCGGGCGGTGACGCGTCGCGCCGCGGGGCAACCGATGTGCGTGACGGCGACGATGCGAACGTCTGAGCCGCCGCCGACCTTCCCGGCGGGGTAGGACACGTTGACGGCTCCGCAGCCACTCGCCTGCGCCGAGCGGGCACCTGCCACTGCTGGATGCCCACCAGCGCTCAGCGCGACAGCCGCGAGGCACAGACCCGCGAACAGCACGCACGATCGCCAGCACCTGGTCACGTCACGACAAGCCTACGCCGGGCGGCGACGCGCGGCAACGAACAGAGCTCGCTCGCGCGCGTCTGTTGATCTAAGGATCGATCGCGCCGACTCCCGGGGAGTCGGCGGCGGTCGAGCCATAGCTGTTGGTCGCGGTCACGACCACCCGATCGTAGGCCCTGGCGTCAGCTGTGACCGTGACGTAGGTTGCGCCGGTTGCGCCGGTGATGTTCGACCAGGTGCTGCCGGAGTTGGTGGAGCGCTGCCACTGGTACGCGTACGAGGTCGCCGACGGGCTCCAGGTGCCGGTCAGAGCGGTCAGTGGCTCGCCTACCACGAGTATCCCGGCCACCGTCGGGTACCCCACGTTGATGGGGGCGCCCCAGGCGATCGGGCCGACCCCGGCGGAGTCGACCGCGGACAATCCGTAGCTGTTGGCCGCCGTGACGACCACCCGTTCGTAGGCGTTGGCGTCGGCTGCGACGGTGACGTACGTCGGGCTGGTGGCGCCGGTGATGTTCGACCAGGTGCTGCCGGAGTTGCTGGAGCGTTGCCACTGGTAGGCGTAGGAGGTGCCTGCAGGGCTCCAGGTGCCGCTCGTTGCGGTCAGCGTCTGGCCGCCCCGCAGCGTGCCGCTGACGACCGGCGCGATCGTGTCGTACGGCGTGCCGGAGATCGGGCCGGCCCCGGTTGAGCTGGCCGTCGCCGATCCGTAGCTGTTGGTGGCGGTTACGGCGACGCGTTCGTAGGCGCTCACGTCGGCGGTGACCGTGACGTAGGTCGCGCTGGTGGCGCCGGTGATGTTCGACCAGGTGCTGCCGGAGTTGGTCGACCGCTGCCACTGGTAGGCGTAGGAGGTGGCGGCAGGGCTCCAGGTGCCGCTCGTAGCGGTCAGGGTCTGGCCCACGCGCAGCGTGCCGGTCGCCGTCGGGAGCGTCGTGTTCGCGGGGGCGCCCGAGGCGATCGGGCCGACGGCGGTTGAGCTGGCCGTGGCCGATCCATAGCTGTTGGTGGCGGTTACGACTACGCGCTCGTAGGCGTTCACGTCGGCGGTGACCGTGGCGTAGGTTGCGCTGGTGGCGCCGGTGATGTTCGACCAGGTGCTGCCGGAGTTGCTGGAGCGTTGCCACTGGTAGGCGTAGGAGGTGCCTGCAGGGCTCCAGGTGCCGCTCGTGGCGGTCAGCGTCTGACCCACGCGCAGCGTGCCGGTCAGCGTCGGGAGCGTCACGTTGGCGGGGGCGCCCGAGGCGATCGGGCCGACGCCGGTTGAGCTGGCCGTCGCCGATCCGTAGCTGTTGGTTGCCGTAACGACGACCCGCTCGTAGGCGTTCACGTCGGCGGTGACCGTGGCGTAGGTTGCGCTGGTGGCGCCGGTGATGTTCGACCAGCTTGCGCCGGCGTTGGTCGAGCGTTGCCACTGGTAGGCGTAGGAGGTGCCTGCAGGGCTCCACGTGCCGCTCGTCGCCGTCAGCGTCTGACCCACGCGCAGCGTGCCGGTCAGCGTCGGGAGCGTCACGTTGGCGGGGGCGCCCGAGGCGATCGGGCCGACGGCGGCTGAGCTGGCCGTCGCCGATCCGTAGCTGTTGGTTGCCGTAACGACGACCCGCTCGTAGGCGTTCACGTCGGCGGTCACCGCGACGTAGGTTGCGCTGGTCGCGCCGGTGATGTTCGACCAGCTTGCGCCGGCGTTCGTCGACCGCTGCCACTGGTAGGCATAGGAGGTGGCTGCTGGGCTCCACGTGCCACTCGTCGCCGTCAGCGTCTGACCCACGCGCAGCGTGCCGCTGACGACCGGCGCGATCGTGTTGTACGGCGTGCCGGAGATCGGGCCGACGGCGGCTGAGCTGGCCGTGGCCGATCCGGCGCTGTTGGTCGCGGTGACGACTACGCGCTCGTAGGCGTTCACGTCGGTGGTGACCGTGACGTAGGTTGCGCTGGTGGCGCCGGTGATGTTCGACCAGCTTGCGCCGGCGTTCGTCGACCGCTGCCACTGGTAGGCATAGGAGGTGGCTGCTGGGCTCCACGTGCCACTCGTTGCCGTCAGCGTCTGACCCACACGCTGCGCGCCGGTGACCGTCGGGGCTGTGGCGCTGACCGGTGGACCCGAGGAAACAGGGCCGACCTGGGCCGAGTTGGCGGCGCCCTGGCCCTTGCTGTTGGTCGCCGTCACGAGGACTCGCAGATCGTCGCCGGCATCGGCGGTCGCTGGAACGTAGGTCGCGGACGTCGCGTTGCCGATCGTCGCCCAGTCGCTGCTACCGCTGGCCGCGCGCTCCCACTGGTAGGCGTAGGAGGACGCCGCCGGACTCCAACTTCCGGGCGAAGCGGTTAGCGGCTGACCCTGGCGGGCGTTGCCCGACAGCGCCGGCGCGGCGGTGTTGACCGGCTGGCCGGACGCCAGCGCGCCGACGGCGACTGCGTCAAACACGTAGCCGTTGACGAATGCCCACGAGAGTGTCGCGTAGCCCTGATTGCCCCACCCGGTGCCCCACGAGTTCTCGATCACGAGGCCACTCGAGTTGTAGCCGAGCGCGGTGATGGCGTGGTAGCCGTCGAGGCTGCCCGAGATGCCGGAGTAGTAGCCGTTGTTCGCGCTGGTGACGTAGAAGAAGTTGTCGTACACGGGGATGCCGATCACGACCGGCGTTCCGCCAGCCAGCGCGGTCTCGATCGACAGCTGCGTGACAGTGGCGCCGGCGGAGGTGCTGGTCGGCAGATCGCTGTAGCTCGTCAGCTTCCAATTGACGGCGTGGTCCTTCTCTGCCGGCGTCGGCATGTCGTAGTAGTCGAAGTTGCCCTGCCAGTAGTCGGATTGGTTGTCAACGCCCTGCTCATCGATCTGCAGATTGCCTTCGATTGTGGAGCCTTCATCGACGCCACCGGTGAGCTGCGAGTAGGTGTACATCGGCTCCAGAGCGCTGCCTGCGATGCCCTGCTTGTTCTCCCAGTAGCCCAGCGCGGTGTAATCGGTCGCCCACGCCGCGCACGAGCCGACCTGGCCCTGGTTGCCGACAGGCATCGCGTAGCTCGTCAGGCTCACGCTGGACGGTAGTACGACGGCCGCTGCGCGCAAGGCGACTGTCGCGCTTGCGCTGGCCGGCGTTGACGGCACAGGTATCAACCCGGTGGCGTGAGGCAGGCTGGGCTCGAAAAGGACGCTCAGTGGTCCGACGATGGAGTCAGGGGTCGCCACCACCGACGCGGAGGCACCGGCGGGAAAGAAGCACGTGGCCAAGAGGAAGGCGGCAGTGGCGGCGAGGGGGCCGGCTACCGCAGTGGTCCTACGCGAACGTCGAGCAAAGCTGGTCATCGCAAACCGTCCTGGTCCGAGGAGGGTCGCTGTGGAGCGGTCCATACACTGCGAACAGGGTCGGCAGGCGGATCGGAGAGGTGAAACTTCGAGGCCGCGTTTGGACGGCTTGCCGGCCCGGAGGCGCGTTATGTAGACCTGAGGGCCCCGCTTGCGCGGGGCCCTCGTTGCGTCTCATTCAGATCGGACGGCGCGGCCGCGGCCGCGCGGCGCTCAGGTGATCTTGGCCGAGCGCTTCGCGGTGCTGCCGCCTAACAGGGTGGCGAGGAGCGTCTCGTGCAGCGGATGGTGCGTGCTTGCGCTTGCGAGGTCGTGGCGGCCGATGCTCGTGAGCTTGACCGTGAAGATCCCGTTGGCGCCCGTAGCGAGCCTGTAGGAGCCGCTGGCGAGCACGATCGTCGTGGTCTTCTCGACGGTCTTGTGGCCCTTCTTGACCTTCGTGTGAACGACCTGCGCGATCTCGGCGTTGCCGGAGCACGGTGCAGCGTTGCAAGCGAGGCTAATGGAGCCTTTGGAGCCCTTCAGCTTGACGCCGGAGGAGTCGATCGTGACGCTCGGCACGACGACGGCAAGCGTCAGCGCCTGTGTCGAGCTGGCGCCGTCGGCGTCCTTGACCTCGATCGTCGCGGTGCCCGACTCGGCGCTCGACGAGCTGCCCAAGATCGCGCCGGTGCTCGAGAGGCCGAAGCCCTTTGGAAGTGCGCCGGCGCTGATGCTCCAGGAGAGCGGGGGCGTGCCGCCACTCGTGGCGAGCTGCTCGGAGTATTGCTGGTCGACCCCGGCGGCCGGCAGCGACGTCGTGGTGATCGTCGGGCCGAATGCGATGAAGGCGAAGCTGGCCGTTCCGTCGGCGTTCGTCACCGTCACCGGCTCCGATCCGACGCTGAGCGCGGGAACCGTCACAGTCAGCGACGTCAGGCTCTGAGAGTCGATCGTGCCGGCGACGTTGCCGGCACCGAACGTCGCCGACGTCGTGTACACCAGGTTCGTGCCGGTGAGCGTGACCGATGTGCCAGGCTCGACGTTGGAGGTCGAGATCCCGGTGATTGTCGGTGGCGCAACCTGGTAGGCGCCCGCGTCGCAGTAGGCGCCGCTGTCGGTGGGCATTCCACGCTGGTCGGTGCCGGGGATCTCACAAGGGCCGAACAGGCTGTTCAACACGATGTCGTAGGCGGCGCTCGTCGCCGTGATCCGCTCGGTTTGCGTGGCGCCGCCGTTGTTGGCGAGCGGGAGCAGGCCGATCGCGGCGGTGGTGACGACCTTGCTGCCGAGCGAGCTGCCGAAAGCGCAGGTGCTGTCGTCAAGGACGTTGTCGCCGCCGTCGGTCGGGTGGCTACCGTCGCGGAGGCAGTCATGGCCGGCGTTGCTGGCGAGGATGTCGTAGAGGAGCTCGGCGTCCTCGGTGGGCCCACTCTCGGTGGCGATCCCGCCGCTGCCGTTTCCGCTGAGCGTTGACAGCGCTACGTCGACAGCTCCAGTGCTGTCGTCGTCGAGGCCGTAGTCGGCGTTCCCCGCCAGCGTCGAGCTCGTCACGTCGACAATTGCTGCGTTGATCGCCGATACCGCGGAGTTGCTGTTGGCGACGTATGTGGAGTCATCGACGTTGAGCGTGCCGCCCACTGCGTCGCTGCCCCACGTATCGGAACCGGAGTCCTCCACCGTCGTGTCATCGACGTTCAGCGTCCCCGCCGTGACGTCGGCCTGACCGCCGGGCCCGCTGTAACCGCCGGTGACGATGTCGTCGCTCAGCGTGACGCTGCCGGATCCGGTCGTGTCGGCGAGCAGGTTCCCTCCGTCGCCGCTGGAGTTCCCGTTCTGGAGCGTGAGATTCGCGAGCGTGACCGGGTAGCCGACGCCGTTGACGTTGATGACGCGGGTGGCGCCGCCGCCATCCAGGACCGTTGAGGAGGGGCCCGAGCCCTCACCCTGGAACTCGACCGAGGCCGGCGTGCCGCCGGTGGCCTGGATCGTGTAGTTGCTGTCGGCGTAGGTGCCCGCCGCGAGGTTGATCACGGCGGCGTCGCCGTTGACGTTGGTCGTGCTGTTGGTCTGGTGCAGCGCCCATCCGAGCGTGCAAGGGTCAGCCTGAGTGCAGACCGCGGGGTAGTTGCCCGCGGTCGCGCCGCCCGTCGGGACCGCGTAGAGGTTCGCCGTCGTCACCGCGAGCGCGGGCGCAGCGGAGAGCGCGACCGCGGCCGCGGCGACCGCGCCGGCGAGCAGCGACAGCCGGCGCTGCCGGCGGCGATCGCGCGAAGCGTCCGTAGTCGTGGAAACTTGTGCGCTGCTCAACATCGCTCCCCCCTTGATCGATCGCCCACCGCCGCGGTTGCATCCGCGTCGTGGCGACGCAGTAAAGCACGAACGTGCTGGTTGCGGGACTGCCGCCCGAATCGCCGGGGCTCGCTAGAGCCCCGGCGCGGGCCTCGCCGCCTGCCCCCAACCATCGGGGGCTGGTCTGCCTCCCAGCTTCAGCGACCGACCGCGTGCTTGTCCAGCAAGCGGCACTCACGTCGTGATCGGACCGGCGGCGCCATGCTCCCAATCGGGCACAGGCAGTGCTGCGGTCGCTCCAGAACCGCACCAGCCCGACAGCGACGGCGCATTGCTCGCCGCTGGGGCCGGTGCACCCTTGCGGGCGCGGGTGACTGGGGCGCGCGCGACGCGACGGGGCCGGGCGAGGCTTCGAGCTCTTGCTCGAGCAGCAGGGCACGGACCAGGTCGAGGGCGCGATGAACGGCGCGGGGGGCCTGCGGGGTGTGAGGAACGCGCCAGAACATGTGTTCGCAAAGATACGAACGGCGTCGGACGGAACTCCGTGAAGAGCGACGCGCGGGCCCCACACAGACCGCCCCCAAGCCCCGGAAACGCAGCAAACGCGGGGGATGAGGGCTGCAAGATTTCGTGCACGAACATACGCTCGTACCGACGGGACGTTGTCCGCCAGCGCGGCCGCGGGGGAGGCTGTTAGGCTTGCGAGGCGCCCAGGAAGCCCATCGCGCGGGCGCGTCATCTTCATGGAGAGGTTCGTCATCACCGGTGGAGTGCCGCTCAGCGGCACCGTGATACCCGCCGGCAACAAGAACGCGGCGCTGCCGATCCTGGCGGCGTCGGTGCTGACCGACGAGCTGCTGGAGATCGGCAACGTGCCGCGGATCCGCGACGTCGAGTCGATGCTCGAGATCCTCGAAGGGATCGGCGTCGAGGTGCGCTGGCGCGGCGAGAACGAGCTGTCGCTCTGCGGAGCGGGTGTCGAGGTCAGCGCCGTCGAGGCCGACCTCGGTGAGCAGATACGCGCCTCGTTCCTGCTCGCCGGTCCACTGCTCGCGCGTCTCGGCCGAGCCGAGATGCCACCGCCGGGCGGCGACTTCATCGGGCGTCGCCGGCTCGATCCGCACATCGACGGCTTCGAGGCGCTCGGCGCGACATGCGACTACACGGACGGCTTCGTGCTGCGCGCCCCCAGCGGCCTGCGGGCGGGCGACGTGTTCATGGACGAGCCGTCGGTGATGGCGACCGAGAACGTGCTGATGGCTGCCGCGCTCACACCCGGCTCGACGGTGATCTCCAACGCCGCCTGCGAGCCGCACGTGCAGGACCTCGCGCGGCTGCTGGTGAAGATGGGGGCGCGGATCGACGGCATCGGCTCGAACGTGCTCACGGTGCAGGGCGCCGAGCGGCTCGGTGGCGCCACGCACGCCATCGCGCCCGACCACATCGAGATCGGCAGCTTCATGGCGCTGGCCGGCGTGACCGGCGGCGAGCTGCGGATCAAGGACACGATCCCGCGCGATCTGTGGATGATCCGGGGCGTTTTCGAGCAGCTGGGGCTGCACAGCGACATCGAAGGCAACGACATCCTCGTCCCCGGGGGACAGCGGCTGGTCGTCAAGGCCGACGTCGGCGGCTACAAGCGCAAGGTCATGGATGGCCCGTGGCCGGCGTTCCCGGCCGACCTCACGAGCATCGCGGTCGCGCTCGCGACGCAAGCCGACGGATCGGTGCTGGTCCACGAGTGGATGTTCGAGAGCCGCCTCGTGTTCACCGACAAGCTTGTGGCGATGGGCGCCGACATCGTCTCGTGCGACCCGCACCGGGCGATCGTGACCGGCCCGCGGCGGCTGCGCGGCGCGCGCCTCGAATCGCCCGACATCCGCGCCGGCATGGCGATGCTGATCGCCGCGCTGTGCGCCGACGGCCGCAGCGAGATCGGCAGCGTGGCGCAGATCGACCGCGGCTACGAGCGGATCGATGAGCGGTTGCGCGAGCTGGGGGCGCAGATCGAGCGCGTTCCCGCGGAGCCGGTGCTGGCGGTCTAGGAGCCGGGCCGTCGGTAGGTCGCGGCGCGAGCGAGGTGGGCGACCGGCGGCGCCAGCGATCCGGTTGACCGGCGCAAGCGATCCCGGTTGACCGCGGCGAACGATCTGTTAGGGTGCCCTAAGTAGTTGTCCGCACCGACCTGCTGACACCGCGCGAGCATGCCTTCGACGACACCTCAGCCCGCGCCGGCGGGAGCAGCGGCGCCAGCGACGCGTCGGCACAACTTCTTCTTCTACGTCTGGACGCTGGTGGCGCTCGGCGTCGCCGCGGTGGCCGTGGTGCTGGCGTGGCATGCCAAGGGCGGAACGCCGGACCCGGGAGCGCTCGCGCCCGGCGAGCATCTCAGCCGCACGACGGCCGTCATCGACAGCGCGATCCTCGTCTTTCGCGAGGGGCTGGAGACGATCCTCGTGCTCGCCGCGGTGCTCGCCAGCTTCCTCGGGGCGAACAAGGTCTATCGGCGGCCGGTGGCTGCCGGGGGGTCGCTCGCGCTGGCGGCGACACTGGCGACGTGGTTTGCCGCGGTCTGGCTGATCGGGCAGTTCGGCGGACGCGGACTCGACGTCCAGGCCGCCACCGGCATTCCCGCGATCGTCGTGCTGCTCGTCGTGATGAACTGGTTCCTACACCGCGTCTACTGGACCGGCTGGATCTCCCATCACCACAAGCGCCGGCGCAGCCTGCTTGGCGGCGGCGACGGCGATCAGCGCAACCTGCGCCGGATGATGCTCGGGCTCGGGCTGCTCGGCTTCACCTCGGTCTACCGCGAGGGCTTCGAGGTCGTCATCTTCCTGCAGACGATTCGCGTCAGCAACGGTGGCAGCGTCGTGCTCGAAGGCGCGCTGCTCGGGATGCTGTTCACCGCCGGTGTCGGGGTCCTCACGTTCGGCCTGCACCAGAAGCTGCCCTACCGGCGGCTGCTGATCATCACCGGGGCGCTGCTGTGCGTCGTGCTGTTCGTGATGGTCGGCGAGGAGGTCAACGAGATGCAGCTTGCGGGCTGGATCGGCACGACGTCGATCGGCGTTCACATCCCGGGCTGGGCCGGCACCTGGTTCTCGATCTTCGCCAACGTCGAGACGATCGCCGGGCAGGCGATCGCACTGACGCTCGTGGTCGGGTCGTATCTGCTGGCGGAGCATCTGCGGGTACGGCGGCCGCGGCGCGCGGGGGCGGCGGTGGCGCAGGTTGCCGACGCGCCTCCGGGGGAGCAGCCGGTCGGGCCTGGGGCGGCGGTCGCGCGGCTGGTGTGACGCGCTCGGCCAGCGGCTGTCGTGCTCGAGCCTAGACGTCCAGGCGCGTGAGCTGTAGCTGGGTGCCGCCGTCTTGCGCGACGATGACGAGTGTGCCGGGGCCGGCTTGGCTGACCGAGACCATGGTTTCGAGTGGCGCGTCCGTTCCGCGCCAGGGTGTGCGGATCTGCGCGACTCCGTTGCTTGCGAACCCCGGGTCGAGCGAGCCGTTGGGACGTAGTGCCTCGATTGTCAGCCGCGTTGCATTCGCGTACGGCGCCTCGGCGATGAGGGTGTCGTTTCCGTCCGGGAATGCTTGGACGGTGCCGTACATGGGGGACGGGAACTTGATCGTCCGGCCGATCTGCTGGCCGTCCGCCGCGAAGTGTGCGATGAGGCCTGTGGCGGATCGCGAACTCTTGAAGCCGTAGCAGGGCCTCTGTCCGGTGCCGATCACGGTGAAGCCCGCGCCGTCGGCGTATGCGTCGCCTTCGAACGCGCCGAGGTGGAGGCGTTGCCAGAACCGGCTGAGCCTTCGCCGGAACAGCGGCACCGGCTGGCCGCTGGGTGCGAGCATCTCGAGGGACATGCCCCAGCAGCCCATGTTCCCGTAGCCGATCGGGGCCAGGATGTCGCCGTTCGGCTCGAGGACAGGCGTTGCTACCCCTGAGTCCTCACCGGTCGGCAGTCCTGCGCGTCCGCCGGCTCCGAAGGCCGTTTCAAGCTGCCCGGTCGAGGACAGGGTGGCCATCGAGTTGGTCACGCAGCAGCCGCTGCCCTTGCTGGCGCCGATCACGATCTGTCCCGACGGCTCCTGAACGACCGACTCCACTTCTTCGCGGTACGGCAGCAAACTCCAGCCGTCGGTGCCGAAGCTCGGATCGGGCTGCCCCTGCGCCGTGATCTCACCGACTATCCAGTGGTCGCCGTAGCCGCCGGCCAGCAGCGCGCCGCCTCCGGTCGCCGGCGCCACGGCGTCGATCTGCAGGCCACCAAGCCACCCGGTAGGAGACGGATCTTTCGGCGCCGGCTGGGTTGGGCCGAGCGTCGCCACACCCGCCTGCCCGAACGCGAGATTCGGCGCGCACGTCGCTGTGGCGGAATACAGCACGACCGAGTTCTCGTTCGGGTCTCCTCCGGAGGAGACCGCGATCAACGTTGAGCCGTCGGACAGCGCCGTGCTCGCGACAACCGGAATCGTTCCAAGGAGCGCCGGCAACGCGAGCCCCTGGCCACCATTGCAAGCCGGGTCCGCGATGTTCGGCTGCACGGTGAAGCCACTGGGAGACGCCTGATCAGCCGCGACGACGGGCCCGACAGCTAGCGCGCCGCCGCCCAGCAGCGCCGCGAGGGTCACGACAGCTATGGCGGCCGCCCTGCGCACCGCCGCAATCATCGCAGCTCCGCGCCGAGCGCACTTGGCGAAGCCAACGGTCGAGGTTCTTGGCGGCAGCAGCACCGACGCGCTCGTCAGGTCGGTTGAGTTGTTCGGCTCGTGCCGATAAGGTGCCGCCCGTCGATGCGCCGGCCGCGTTCCAGTCTCGTTGCAATCGCTTGCGTGGCCTGTGTGGTGGGTGTCCTGGGGCAATCGGCGAGCGCCGGTGCGTCGGCGAAGGTACGGACGTGCGGCAAGGTCATCGCCAGCGGAGGCGGCCCGCCCTCCGCGATGCCGAGGCTGACTGTGACCGTGCAAGGTGGATCGATCAGCTGTGCCACTGCACTGCAGATCATTCGCCACTTTCAGAGCGAGATCACCGCACACGCGCGGGTCGGTGGCTACGCCTGTAAGCAGGTCAACGTCACTGGCGACGAGCGCTGCGTAAAGGGCGCGACCGTGATCAAGGGCACATACCCTCGCTAGCGCGCCCGCTCGCGCTCGCCGCGAGCACCGCGGCCTCTCACGCGATGGATGGGCTGTTACGTGGCTGTCGGGTAAGCGCGTCGCGGCGCTGGCGCACACCTCCGCCTGCTGATCGCAGGCCGGTCCGGTACGGTCCATCCTTCGATGATCCATCCGATTCCCAGTGGAACGCGCGATGTGCTGCCGGATGAGATGCGGGAGCTCCGCGCGATCACCGAGGCGCTGCGCGACGTCTTCGGCGAGGCCGGCTACGGCGAGGTCTACACGCCCGCGCTGGAGTACGAGGCGGTCATCACGCGTGGCGATCTGGCCGGTGTGCGTCCGGCGTACCGCGTGTTCGACGAGAACGGCAACGTGCTGGTGCTGCGCTCGGACATGACGGTGCCGATCGCACGCGTCGTCGGAACGCGCTACCCGACCGCTGAGCCACCGCTGCGCTTCTGCTACTTCGCCCACTCCTACCGCGGCGTCCGCCCGCAACGGGGCCAGCCACGCGAGTTCCTGCAGGCCGGCGTCGAGCTGATTGGCGCGGCCGCGCCAGGTGGCACCGCCGAGGCGGTCACGGTGCTCTGCCGCGCGCTCGATGCGGTCGGCCTTGCGCGCTACCGCGTCGGGCTTGGCGACGCGACGCTGTACCCGGCGTTGATGGATGCGCTCGGCGTCACCGCCGAGGTGCGCCCGCTGCTGCTCGAGGAGCTGGCCCGCGGCGACTTCGTCGGACTCGAGCGGGCGCTGGCCGAGCTCGAGCTCGATGACGAGGCGATCGCGCTGCTGCTCGAGGTGCCGCAGCTGCGCGGCGGCGCCGATGTGCTGCACGCCCCGCCGGGCCCGGTCGCCGACGCGGTCGCCGGGCTGCGCGCGGTCCGCGACCTGCTCGACGCGCGCGTTGCCGAGCGCGTCATCTTCGATCTCGGCCTGTCACGGCTCCCCGGCTACTACACGGGTGCGGTGTTCGAGGTCTACGACCCTGCCCTGGGGATGCCGATCGGCGGCGGCGGCCGTTACGACCATCTGCTGGGGGAGTTTGGGCGCGGCCTTCCGGCCGTCGGGTTCGCGCTGGAGATCGACCGCCTGCACCTGGCGCTGGCTGCCGAGGAGCGGCTGTGAGCTCGACGACCAACGGTCTTGTCATCGCCGTCCCCCGGGGGGCGCTGTTCGAGGACACGCTGGACTGGCTCGACGGCCTCGGCGTGCAGACCGGGGAGGTGCGCTCGAACGATCGCAAGCTGCTGTTCGAGGACATCGGGCTGATCACGATGCGCCCGTCCGACGTGCCAACCTACGTCGCCGCAGGCGCTGCGGACCTCGGGATCACGGGCAAGGACGTGCTGCTCGAGCAGAGCGATTCGGCGCTGCCGGGGGTCGGGCGCGATGTCTACGAGCTCGTCGATCTCGGCTATGGCCGCTGCACGATGGTGCTGGCGACGACCGCCGGTGCCGATCCGGCGGCGGAGGCGTTGCGGCGGCTCGGTGTGGTGCGGGTGGCGACGAAGTACCCGCGGATCGCTGCCCGCTACTTCGAGGACACCGGCCGCCAGGTGGAGATCATCGAGGTCAAGGGGTCCGTTGAGCTGGCGCCGCTCACCGGTCTGGTTGAGGCGATCGTCGACCTGACGGCGACTGGCACCACGTTGCGTGAGAACCAGCTCGTGATCCGCGAGGAGATCGCGGTTTGCACCGCTCGCCTGATCGCTAACCCGGTCGCGCACAAGCTCAAGGCGGCGGCGATCGACGAGCTCCTGGAGCGCGCCCGTGCGGCTTGAGCGGCGCAGCGGCGTCTCGAACGTCGCGGAGGTCGTGAGCGAGATTCGCGACCTGGTTCCACAGGCGCCGGACGTCAACGAAGCGGTCGTTGGCATCGTCGGCGAGGTCGCGGTGCGCGGTGACGCTGCGGTTCTCGAGTACACGCAGCAGTTCGACACCGCCGGCGCACCGCCGCCACCGCTGCGCGTCAGCCAGGAGGATCTCGCGGCGGCGCTGGAAGCGCTCGATCCTGCGGTGCGCGCCGGGCTGGAGGTGGCAATCGCCAACGTCGCTGCGGTCAGCTCGGCCGGCGTGCGCGAGACGCGCGAGGTGACGCTCGCGCAGGGTCACCGTGTCGTCCTGCGCGAAATGCCGATGGCCCGGGCGGCGGTCTACGCGCCGGGTGGGGAGGCCCCCTACCCAAGCACCGTCGTGATGGGCGTCGTGACGGCGCGTGCCGCCGGCGTGCAGGAGGTCGTCGTCTGCTCGCCGCCGCCGGTCGCCTCGGTGATCCTCGGCGCATGCGCGCTGGTTGGGGTGGCGGAGGTCTACCAGATGGGTGGTGCGCAGGCGATCGCCGCACTGGCCTACGGCACCGAACAGGTCCGCCGCGTCGACGTGATCGTCGGGCCCGGCAACCTCTACGTGCAGGAGGCCAAGCGGCTCGTGAGCGACCGCGTGGCGATCGACGGCTTCGCCGGTCCGAGTGACCTGCTCGTGCTGTTCGATGCGGCGGATGCCGGTTCGATCCGCGTGATCGCGCTCGATCTGCTCGCGCAGGCCGAGCACGGCCGGGCGAGCCTGACGATCGCCATCGCGCCCGACGGCGCGCTGCTCGACGCGCTGGCGGCCGACATCGACATTTTGGGAAGGCGACGCGAGCCTGCCAGTGACGCGACCTGCGTGCTGATCGAAGCGGCTGACCTGATGCAGGCGCTCGAGATCGCCAACGCCTACGCTCCCGAGCACCTGGAGTTGATCGGCCCCGGCGCCGAGGCGCTCGCGCCACGCGTCCGAACAGCAGGGTGCCTGTTCGTCGGCTGGCCGTCGGCGACGGCGTTCGGTGACTACGTCGCCGGCTCCAACCACATCCTGCCGACGGCCGGCTCGGGACGCTTCACCTCGGGGCTCACCGTCCAGCACTTCCGTCGCCAGATGTCGGAGGTGCGGATCAACCCCGAGGCGGTCGAGGCGCTCGCCCTCGCCGGTGGGGCGATCGCCGGCGCGGAGGGCTTTGCGCTGCACGCCGAGTCGATGCGCGCCCGCATCCCTGAGATGGGGGACAATCAAGCGCAATGACCAGGCAGGCCGAGATCACACGCAAGACGCGCGAGACGAGCGTGGCGCTGGCGCTCGCGCTCGACGGCAGCGGTGCCGGCACGCGCGCCACCGGCGTCGGCTTCCTCGATCACATGCTCGACCTGCTCGCCCGTCACGGCCGCCTGGACCTCGACGTGACGGTCAGCGGCGACCTCGAGACGGGCGGTCACCACACCGTTGAGGACACCGGCATCGTCCTCGGGCAGGCGCTGGATGAGGCGCTCGGCGACCGCAGTGGGATCTGCCGCTACGGCTCGGCGATCGTGCCGATGGACGAGGCGCGCGCGCTCTGCGCGATCGACATCTCCGGACGTCCGTTCCTGGCACTCGATGGAGATCTCCCGCCGGGCGCGACTGGGGGGTTCGATCACGAGCTGCTGGAGGAGTTCTTCCGCGCCGTGGCAAACAACGCCAAGTGCACGATCCACATCTCACTTCAAGCTCCCGGCAACGCCCACCACATGATCGAGGCGGCGTTCAAGGCGTTCGCTCGCGCGTTGCGCGCCGCCGTCGCGATCGACCCGACCGAGAAGGGCGTGCCGAGCACCAAGGGCATCTTGTGAAGGCGAAGGGCGGGCTTCGCCCGCCTTCGCCGGCTGAGGGCGGTGGGCGTGGGGCGCGGGTTGGGGTTGTGGACTATGGGATGGGGAATCGACGCTCGGTTGAGAAGGCGCTGGAGCATGTGGGCGCGAGCGTGGTGGTGAGCTCCGATGTGGCACTGCTTGGAGCGTGCGATGGGCTGGTGGTGCCGGGGGTTGGGGCGTTTCCGAAGGCGATGGAGAACCTTGCGGCGCTCGGGCTGGATGAGCTGATCGTCGAGCGCGTGGGCGCCGGCGTGCCGGTGCTCGGGATCTGCCTTGGGCTGCAGGTCGCGTTCGAGCGATCGAGCGAGCTCGGTGGCGCGGCGGGGCTCGGGATCGTGCCCGGTGAGGTTCGCCAGCTCAATCCAGGCGGCCTCAAGCTGCCGCACATCGGCTGGAGCGAGGTCCACTGGCTTCGCGACTCGCCCCTGCTGGGAGGCGTAGGGCAGGACGTGGCCTACTACCACGTGCACAGCTACGCATGCGAGCCGCATGAGCCGGCCGACATGCTCGGCACAGCCGAGTATGGCCGGCGCTTTGTGACGGCGGTGGCGCGCGGCTCGTTCATCGGTGTGCAGTTCCACCCCGAGAAGTCCTCGCTCGACGGCCTGCGGCTGCTCGCGAACTTCGCCTCGATCTGCGTGGCGGCGACGTGATCCTCTATCCGGCCCTCGACATCCTGAACGGTCACGCCGTGCGGCTCGTGCAAGGCGACTTCGCGAAGAGCACGACCTACGCCAGCGACCCGCTCGAGGCAGCGAAGACGTGGGCCCGCGCCGGTGCCGAGCGGCTGCACATCGTCGATCTCGACGGTGCGCGGCGCGGCGAGCCGGTCAACCTCGACCACGTCCGTGCGATCGCCCACGCGACGAGGCTCGCAATCGAGCTCGGTGGAGGTCTTCGTTCGCCTGAGGCGATCGACGCGGCAGTTGCCGCGGGAGCGGCTCGCGTCGTGATCGGCACCGCGGCCTTCACGGCTTCGACGCTGCTCGACCATGCGCTGCGCGTGCATGGCGACCGCGTCGTGGTGTCGGTGGACGCGCGCCACGGACAGATCGCGACCGCCGGCTGGACCGCGACCGAGTCGCGTTCCCCGATCGAAGCGGTCAAGGCGCTAACCGAGCGGGGCGTGCGCAACTTCATCTACACCGATGTCGAGCGCGACGGGATGCTCGGCGGCCTCGACCTGGACACGCTCAGCGCGATCGCTGACGCGCTCCAGGGCGAGCTGCTGTACGCCGGCGGCGTCGGTGCGCTGGCCGACCTCGTGGCGCTGAGAGATCTCCACCATCCACAGCTCGTCGGCGTGATCGTCGGCAAGGCGCTGTACGAGCAGCGCTTCACGATCGCCGAGGCGAACGCCGTCCTGTGCAGCTGAAGCGGGTCATCCCGTGCCTCGACGTCGACGCTGGGCGCGTCGTGAAGGGGACGCGCTTCCTCGACATCCGAGACGCGGGCGACCCGGTCGAGCTCGCGGCGTTCTACGACGACGCAGGCGCGGACGAGCTCGTGTTCCTCGACATCACCGCGACGCATGAGAAGCGCGCGACGATCGTCGAGCTGGCTCGCCGCACTGCGAACGACGTGTTCGTCCCGTTCACCGTCGGCGGGGGGATCCGCTCCGTGGCGGACGCCCAAGCGGTGCTCGACGCGGGCGCCGACAAGGTCGCCGTCAACAGCGCCGCGGTTGCACGGCCAGGCCTGATCGACGAGCTTGCGGCGCAGTTCGGCGCGCAGTGCGTCGTCCTCGCGATCGACGCGCAGGCACGGCCGGCCGGCGGCTGGGGGGTTCACGTTCGCGGCGGGCGCGAGCCGACCGAGCGTGACGCGCTCGTCTGGGTGCGTGAAGCCGTGCAACGCGGCGCCGGGGAGGTCCTGCTGACCAGCATGGACCGCGACGGGACGAACGATGGCTACGACCTCGACCTCACGCGCACCGTGAGCGAGGCGGTGGCGGTGCCCGTGATCGCCTCCGGTGGCGCCGGCACGCTCGACCACCTCGTGCAGGCGCTGCGCGCCGGTGCCGATGCCGCGCTCTGCGCGTCGATCTTTCACTACGGCCAGTTCACGATCGCGCAGGCCAAAGAGCACCTCGCCGCGGCTGGCATCCCCGTGCGCGCGATCCGCGCGCCGGCATAGGTGCCTACACTCGCAACCGATGGCGAGTGACGCACGCTTCCGCGCAGAGGTGGTGCTCGACGCGCTCGCCGCTCGGGCCGACGGCGCCGCAGCGCTGGCGCTCAGCGGCGTTCGCGCGGCGGTCGTCGGCGGTTTCGTCCGCGACAGCCTGACCGCTCGCGAGCCGCGCGAGATCGACCTCGTCGTCGAAGCCGACGTGCGATCGATAGCGGCGCAGCTGGGCGGCACCGCCACAGTCCACGAGCCGTTCCTGGCCTGCCACGTGATAGCCGAGGGCTGGTCGATCGACGTCACACAGGCCCGCAGCGAGAGCTATCCGCGGCCGGGGGCGCTGCCAGTCGTCGCGCCGGCCACGCTCGAGGACGACCTGCGCCGCCGCGATTTCACGGTCAACGCGATCGCCGTGACGCTCGACGGCGGCGAGCTGCTCGCAGCGCCGGGAGCGCTCGACGATCTCGCGGCGGGGCGCCTGCGCGTCCTGCACGACGGTAGCTTCGTCGACGACCCGACGCGGGTGATGCGCCTCGCCCGCTACGCGCGGCGGCTGGGCTTCACCGTCGAGCCGCACACCGCGGCGCTGGCGCAGGCTGCGACGCTCGACACGCTGACGGGCGCACGGATCGGTGCGGAGCTCCGCCTCGCGCTGCTGGAGCCCGACCCGCTCGCGCCGCTCACAGACCTCACCCAAAAACTCCCGATCGCGGTCGATCGGACGCTGGTGGAGACGGCGCTCGCGCTCGCGCCCCAAGACGCCAGCCGGGAGCTGCTGATCCTCGGCGCGGTGACGCGTGACGTCGCCTCGGCGGCGTGGATCGGTGCGCTCGAGCTCCTCGGGCGCGAGCGTGACATCGTGCTTGCAATCCATCAAGCGCCGCAGATCGCAGCTGCGATGGCCCGTGCCGGCTCGGCGAGCGAGCTGTATGACGCGCTGCGCAACGTGCCGGTGGAGGCTGTCGCGGTCGCGGGCGCGCTCGGTCCCCGCGAGGACGCACGCCGCTGGCTGGAGGAGCTGCGCCATGTGCGGCTCGAGATCGACGGCGACGACCTCATCGCAGCCGGGATCCCGGCGGGTCCCGAGCTTGGCGCGCGGCTGGCGCGCGCACTGCGACGCAAGCTCGACGGTGAGCTGGGCGGTGGTCGCGAGGCCGAGCTGCTCAGCGCGGTGGGCGGTGGCGCGTGAGCACGCGCGTCGAGCTGACCCATGCGACCGTTCTCTTCAGCGGGCGCGCGGATGGTGATCTCGGACGGACCAGCGGCGACATTCCGGCTGCCGTCGCGCGCAACCGCGCCGCGCTCGTCGAGCGCTGTGGCGTGCGCGCCGTCGCCGCCGGACGCCAGGTCCACGGCAGCGTCGTCGCGGTCGTGGGGGAGGCGCCCGCCGGGTATGCGGTGTCGCCCGCCGCCGCCGACGGGCAGGCAACGTGCGTCGCCGCAGTAGCGGTCGGCGTTCACGTCGCGGACTGCCTGCCGGTCGCGCTCGCGGGTGCCGGTGGCGTCGCGATGCTCCACTGCGGTTGGCGCGGCCTCGCCGGCGGGGTCATCGCGGAGGGCATACGGGTGCTGCGCTCGCTCGGCGTCGACGGCCCGCTCGAAGCGGCGATCGGGCCCGGCGCCGGTGTCTGCTGCTACGAGACGGGGGCGGAGGTGCGGGCCGTGTTCGCCGCTTACGCGACGAGCGACGGCCCGCGGATCGACCTTGCGGCGATAGCTCGCGAACAACTGCATGAGACGGGTGTCGAGGACGTCTGCGATCTCGGCGTCTGCACGATCTGTGCTCCGGAGGGCCTGTACTTCTCCCATCGCCGCGACGGAGCGGACACGGGTCGCCAGGGCGGCTTTGTATGGCGCCGCTGAGCGTCGAGCGCGTCCGCGCGAACCTCGCGGCGGTGCGCGAGCGCGTCGACCGTGCGGCTGTGCGAGCCGGACGCGATCCGCGCGAGGTCGAGATCCTCGCGGCGGTGAAGTACCTCCCCGCGACGGATCTCGAGACGCTCGCCGACGCGGGGGTCACGCTGGTCGGCGAGAACCGCGCTCAGGATCTCGTCGCGAAGGCTCGCTACGCCCAGGGACGGCTCCGCTGGCACTTCATCGGCGCCTTGCAGTCACGCAAGGTCAAGCTGATCGCACCCCATGTCGAGCTGATCCACTCGGTGGCCAGCGAGTCGGCTTTGCGCGAGCTTGGCCGCCACGCACGCGCAGGCCTGGAAATCCTGATCGAGGTCAACGTCGCGGGCGAGCAGGGCAAGGCCGGAATCAGCGCCGACGAGCTGGACGATTTCATCGCGCTCAGTCCGGTCCCCGTCGTGGGACTGATGACGATGCCGCCGCAGACTGCCGATCCGCAGCGCAGCCGCCCATATTTCGAGCGGCTCGCAGCGCTTGCGGGCCAGCGTGGGCTGCGGCACGTGTCGGCCGGTACCAGCCAGGACTTCGAGGTCGCGGTGGAGTCCGGAGCGACGATCGTGCGGATCGGCACGATCCTGTACCGCTAGTCCGTCCATCTCGCTACAGTTTGCAGTTAGCAGGGATTTCGCCCCTGCGAGCCGAAAGATGCACTGATTCATGGCGCTACGTGACTCTTGGCACCGTACGCTCGTCTACTTCGGCCTCGCCGAGGAGACGGACTACGACTATGACTACGATCCTGAGACGGGGCCTGAGGTCGCGCTCGAGGATCGCTACCGCGATCGCCAGAATGTTCGCCGGCTGGCTCCGCGCCGTCGGGGCGACGACATCGACGACATCTTTGCCGACGACGCGCCGCGCGGGGGGCGCCAGGCGACCGTGCTGCGCCCCGTGCAGGGCGGGCGCGGCAGCGTCGGCGGGCGCGACTTCCAGGTTCACGTCGTCCACCCCAAGTCGTTCAACGACGCCCAGCAGGTCGCCGACAAGTTCAAGAAGGACGTTCCCGTGATCCTCAACCTGCAGGACTCCGAGCACGACCTGGCCAAGCGCATGATCGACTTCGCGAGCGGGCTGACCTACGCGCTCGACGGTGGGATGCAGCGCATCGCCGACAAGGTCTTCATGCTGACGCCGCGCAACGTCGAGCTGTCAGCCGAGGAGCGCGCCCGGCTGATCGAGAAGGGGTTCTTCAACCAGGCCTAGACGGGCTCGGCGGGTCTTGCTTCCGCAAGGCGCCGCCATCGCCGGCCGAGCACGCGGTGATGGGACTTTCCCGCGTTCGGGGTGACTTGTCTCACGCGCGGCCGTTGTTGGTTTCGCGCTAGCGTGAGCACTGCGAGCGTGCTGACGTCGTGCGGTCCCGCGTCCTCCACTCGACTCGTGGTCTCGGGGAGGTGCGCCTCGCGCGATCTGAGCCAGCGCGCACGCAGCGAAGCAAGCCAACGCCGGATGGCTCCGAGCCCAGCATCGCTAGGGCCGCCCTGCTCCAGATGACACTGTGCCCGACATCAGCGTCGCCGAGGCGGACTGCCGCACTAGTGCAAGCTGCGCGCTCGCTCGTCACCCGGCCGGCCCGCCACCCCTCCAGCGAGCGCTCGTGCCAACGCGCCGCTCAGCTCGCGCGTGCGCAGCGGCTTGCTTACGTAATCGTCCATGCCGGCGGCGATGCAGTTCTCGCGGTCACCGCTCATCGAATGCGCGGTCACGGCGATGATCGGCATGTGCGCCGGCGGCGTCTCGCGGCGGCGGATCTCGCGTGTCGCCTCATAGCCGTCCATCTCCGGCATCTGGCAGTCCATCAGCACAGCCGCGTACTCGCCGTGCGCGACCGCTGCGAGCACCTCGACGCCGTCGCCGACGACGTCGGCGCGGTAGCCACACTTCTCGAGCATCCGGACGGCGAGCATCTGGTTGACTGGGTTGTCCTCGGCGACGAGCACGAGCGGCGCGGTCTCGCTCAGCTTTCCGTCCTCGTCGCGCTCGCCGCCGGCTTCAGGTTTCGGCGCTGACTCCGCTGCCTTCGGGGCGTCGGCCGTCGGCAGCGTGATCTCGAACCAGAACATGCTGCCCTTGCCGATACTGCTGTTTGCGCCCATCTGGCCGCCCATCATCTCGATGAGCTGGTTCGAGATCGTCAGCCCGAGCCCGGTGCCGCCGTAGCGGCGTGCGGTCGAGCTGTCGGCCTGAGTGAACGGCTGGAACAGCCTGTCGAGCTGATCCTCGTCGATTCCGATGCCGGTGTCAGAGATCTCTACGCGCAGCCGTACCCCGGAGCCATCGCGCTGCGAGCTTGCGCGCACGTTGATGAAGCCGTCACTCGTGAACTTCACGGCGTTCGAGAGCAAGTTGGTCAGCACCTGTCTGAGGCGTCCCGAATCGCCGGCGACGTAGGGCGGCAGCGCAGGATCGAGCTCGATGCCCAGCTCCAGGCCCTTGCTGCTGGCGACTGGACGCAGCAGCCCGCAGCATTCCGCGACGAGGTCGGCGAAGCAGAACGGCGCGAGCGAGAGGTCGAGCTTGCCTGCCTCGATCTTCGAGTAGTCGAGCAGGTCGTTGATGACCGCGAGCAGCGCCTCGCCCGACGATCTGACGACCTCGGCGTACTCGCGCTCCTCGGGCTCGAGCTCGCGGTCGAGCAGCAGGTCGATCGTCCCGATCACGCCTGACAGCGGCGTGCGCAGCTCGTGGCTCACCGTCGCGACGAACACCGACTTCGCGTTCGAGGCTTCGACTGCCGTGTCACGCGCCTCCTCGCTTCGCCGCGCCTCCGCCGCTAGCTCGCGCGTCTTCTCGGCGACGAGTCTCAACGCTCGCTCGCGTCCGGTCCCGAGGCTCAACACCAGGATCGAGGCGAGGAGGGTGCTCGTGAGGCCGCCCAGGAGCAAAGCGAGCGTGTCGCCATGTGCAAATATCGCCGCGCTCGCCGGCGGTCCGAGCGTTTCGAGGCTGGCGGTCGGGTTCAGTCTGATCGACATGGACTCCCCGTCTCGCGGGGCCGTGCCGGCGGTGAAGACGAGTGGTGCGTTGATGGTCGCCAGCTTCAGGACGAGCGCCATCGTGGGGTGGCCCCTCAGCGCTCGATCCAGCAGCACGGCCGGATCGATGCCCATCGCTGTCCAGCCCAGGAACGCTCGCCTCCTGCCGGCGACGGTGGCTGGCACACGGCCGCCGCGGAAAATCGGACTCGCGATGGCGACGAGCTGCGTGCCGTTGAGCGTATCCGCGCTGACGGCGAGTCGTCCCGAGTCTCGCGTCGCGTACAGCTCCGTGCCGAAGCAGTAGTCGTAGTTGTACTCCGGGATCGTCACGCGTCCCTTCAACAACAGGCGGGTGAGGCAGTAGTAGGGCCGTCGGCCCGCTGGGACGACGGCCTCCGGAGCGTTCAGGTGGAAGGGCCTCAGCTGCGCGACCGTGTTCGTGTTGAAGGCGGCGAGTTGCGCCGGACGGACGATGCTGACGGCGACTACGCCGGCGATCTCGGGGTAGCGCGCGACCGCTTGAACTGTCACGCCCCACTGCAGGAACTGCGCTTCGGTCGCGTTGATGCGATCGACGAGGAACGCATCTGCGGCGAGCTCGAGATCCGCTTCGTGCGCGAGCGCCAGCTGCAGCTCGCCAGCGACTCCGCGCGCTTGCGCGCGGAACGCGAGCCGCGTCCGTACCGCTTCGTCGTGTGCCGCGACGCTCGCGCTGAGCAGCGTCGCGCCTACGCCGAGGCAGGCGAGCAGGAGGGCGATCGCAGCCCAGCGGGACCGCGTCCGCGGCGTGAAACGCCCGAAGCGTTCAGCTGCCGTTGGCCGCAACGCGCGCGCGCGCGCTGCCGAGGGATTCATATCGATGTAATCGGCACCAGCAGCGCCGGTGTGAGGTTCGCTGCGAGTCGAGACCTCTAGTCAGGGTTAGCGATGAATCGCGACCGATCCTGCTTGCGAGGGCCGCTGCCAGCCCATCCGCACGCGCCGGCTCCCCCGTGAGAGGTAGCCTTGCTGCCATGACTCAGCTTGGCTTTGTCGGCGCGGGGAACATGGCTCGGGCGCTGGCGGTTGGGCTGGGAGAGCCGGCGCTGTTCAGCGACAACGGGTCCGGGCGTGCCGCGCAGCTCGCGAAGCTCATCGGTGGTGAGGCGGTTGCCTCGAACCGCGAGCTGGCGAAGCGCGCCGACGTGATCGTCCTGGCCCACAAGCAGGCGCAGCTGCCCGTCGTGGCGGGCGAGCTGGCCGGCAACGCGAAGGTCGTGCTGTCACTGCTCGGTGGCGTCGCGCTCGAGCACCTCGAGACGATGATCGAGGGTGCAACGGTGACGCGGGCGATGCCGAACACCGCCGTCGCGGTGCGCCAGGGCGTGACCTGCGTCTGCGGCGCCGACGGCCTCGACGAGCTGCTCGGCCGCGTCGGCCGGGTCGTACGCCTCCCCGAACGGCTGATGGACTCCGCGACCTCCGTCAGCGGTGTCGCGCCGGCATACGTCGCGCTGATCGCCGAGGCGTGGGTTGACGCCGCCGTCGGCCAGGGCATCCCGCTCGCGCAGGCGGCCGAGCTCGTCTGCGCCTCCCTCGGCGGCGCCGCTGCGCTGCTCGCCGACCGCGACATGGACACGCTGGCGGTTCGTCGCGAGGTGACCTCACCCGGCGGCATGACCGCGCGGGGCCTGCGCGTGCTGGAGCGCGCCGGGCTGCGCGCCGCGTTCGCCGATGCCGCCGCAGCCGTCGTGGGGTCGTCAGCGAAGTGACGATCCTGCTCACAAGCATCCGCGTTGAGATAGCCAACTACGTTGACGTTCTGGCCTACGTCTACACCGCGATCATCATCATCTACATCGTCTCGAACTGGTTCTTCGCGGCTGGTCTGCGGATCCCCTACAGCCGCTGGAGCGACGCGATCCTCAGCTTCCTGCGTGACGTCAGCGAGCCCTACCTGCGGATCTTCCGCCGCTTCCTGCCGGCTTTCCGCGGCCTCGACTTCAGCCCGATTGTCGCGATCTTCCTCCTCCTCGTTGTCGCGTCGCTCATCTCTCGCGCGATCCGTGGCTAGCGACGGCGCGCTCAGCTCGCCTTCGGCGTGGAGGCGGGCCGGCCTTGTCGCGCTCGTCGTCGTCATCCTCGACCAGTGGAGCAAGCAGCTGCTGCGCAGCTCGCTTGCTCCCGGCGGGCAGACGCAGCTGCTGCCCGGCCTGAAGCTGATCCGCACGGCCAACACGGGAGCCGCCTTCAGCCTGTTCACCGGCAGCGCGGGCGCCGTCACGATCCTCGCGGTCATCGTGCTCGTCGTGCTCGTCGCCTTCTTCGCCCGCAACCCCTCGCATGCCCTGCTGTGGCTGCCCTGCGGCATGATCGTCGGCGGCGCGCTCGGCAACCTGATCGATCGCGTGCGCCTGGGCGCGGTCACCGACTTCATCAAGCTGCCGGACTGGCCGGCGTTCAACCTCGCCGACAGCGCGATCACGGTTGGCGTGATCGCCCTCGTCCTGATCCTCGGTCGCAGTGGAGCTTCGAGTCCCGGCTGAGGCGGCGGGGCAGCGCCTCGACCGCTACCTCTCGGCGCACGCCGGCTCACGCGCGCAGGCCCAGCGCTGGATCGAGCAGGGCGCTGTCACGATCGACGGCCGTGCCGCGCGCAAAGCCGATCTTCTGGGCGGTGGTGAGCTGCTTGGCGTCGATCTTCACGACGATGCGCCGCCGGCGGATGATGCTGCGCAGGCGTCGTTCACGGTCGCCTACGAGGATCGCGACCTGCTGGTCGTCGACAAGCCGGCTGGCGTCGTCGTTCACCCTGCGAGCGGCCATCGCTCAGGGACGCTGTCGCAGGCGCTGGTCGCGCTCGGCGCAGCCGGCGGTGAGGACTGGCGTCCGGGGATCGTCCACCGGCTCGACAAGGACACCTCGGGGCTGCTCGTGATCGCCAAGAGCGAGGCGGTCCACCGGCGCCTGAAGGCTGCGCTGGAGCAGCGGCGGATCGTCCGTGAGTATCTCGCGCTCGTCGACGGGCGGCCGCCCGCGCGAACGGGGACGATCGACGCGCCGATCGGGCGCGACCGGCGCGCGCCCCAGCGGATGTCGCTCGACACCAACCATCCGCGCGACGCGCGGACCCATTTCGTGCTGGAGGAGGCGCTGCCGGCGGCGAGCCTGCTGCGGGTTCGCCTCGAAACGGGCCGCACGCACCAGATTCGCGCGCACTTCGCCGCGATCGGCCATCCCGTCTGTGGCGATGTGCAGTACGGCCGCGCCGGCGGCTACGGCCTGGAGCGCCAGTTCCTGCATGCCGCTCGCCTCGAGCTCGCACACCCCATGTCGGGGGAGCAGCTGACGATCTGCTCGCCGCTGCCGGCCGATCTCGCGAGCGCGCTCGAGCGCGCGCGCGGCGGGGCGCAGTGAGGTCGCGTATCCTCGGAGTGACAAATCACACCCGACCCGCACGGCGCAGGGGTCGCGAGCCTGCTTGAGCGCAGCTCGTGCTCGAGTCCACGCGACCTGCCGAGCGGCATCATCAACGCATACAAGGGAGCAGTACGGTGGAACGAGTTGGGATCAAGGAGTTGTTGGAGGCCGGCGTTCACTTCGGCCACCAGACGCGCCGTTGGAACCCCAAGATGCGCCGCTTCATCTTCGGTGAGCGCGACGGCATCTACATCATCGATCTGCTAACGACGCAGCGCCTGCTCGATCAGGCGCTCGACTTCGTCGGTGATGTCGCGCATCGCGGCGGCACCGTGCTGTTCGTCGGCACGAAGAAGCAGGCCCGGGACGCCGTCCATGACGTCGCCGAGGCCGCCGGCATGCCTTACGTCAACCACCGCTGGCTCGGCGGCCTGTTGACGAACTTCCAGACGATCAGCGAGCGCATCCGGCGCCTGCACGACCTCGAGCGCTACGAGACCGAAGGTCAGCTCGCGCTGCTCCCGACGCGCGAGCGGATGGCTGCCGAGGCCGACCTCGCCAAGCTCCGCGCGAACCTCGGCGGCGTCAAGAACATGAAGGGCACGCCGTCGGCGATCTTCGTCATCGATCTGAAGACCGAGGCGATCGCCGTGCGCGAGGCTCAGCGCCTGCGCATCCCGATCATCGGGCTGGTCGACACCAACTGCGATCCCGACGGCATCGACTACGTGATCCCCGGCAACGACGACGCGATTCGCTCCTGCGCCGCGATCACCAAGGCAATCGGTGACGTCGTCGCCCGCGAGGCGAGCGTCTACCGCGCCGAGCAGGAGAAGCTGCGCCAGCAGGCCGAGGAGCGCAGGGCGGCAGCCGAGGCGGCGGCAGCGCAGGCCGCTGCTGAAGCCGCCGCTGCCCAGACTGCGGCCGAGGCGGAGGCGAAGGCCGCTGCTGAAGCCGCTGCCGCCGCCTCAGCTCCGCCACCGGAGAGCGCGCCGGAGGAGCCTGCACCGCCCGCGCCGCAAGATTCGCCACCTGCGCCTCCTGATGTTCCGCCGGCCCCCGAGGCGACCGCACCAGAACCAGTAGTCGAGTCCCAGCCCGACGAGGTTTCGGAGCCTGAGCCAATTGCGGATCCAGTGAGCGAAGTAGCCGACGAAGCCCCGCCGCAGGCGGGCGAGGAGGCCCAGGGCGAGGAGGCTTCGAATGGCTGACCTGGCGATCTCTGCGAAGGACGTGAAGGCGCTGCGGGACCGCACGGGCGCCGGGATGATGGACTGCAAGAAGGCGCTGACCGATTCCGGCGGCGACGTCGAGAAGGCGATCGAGTTGCTGCGGATCAAGGCCGGAAAGCGAATCGAGGACCGTGGCGAGCGTGTCGCCTCGGAGGGCACGATCCAGACCTACGTCCACCACAACGGCAGGGTCGGCGCGATTGTCGAGGTCGACTGCGAGACCGATTTCGTCGCTCGCACCGGCGACTTCGTCGCCTTCGCCAAGGATGTCGCCTCGCACATCGCGGCCGCCGCGCCGCGCTGGCTGACCGAGGATGACGTCCCGGCGGAGCTGCGCGACCACGAACTGCGGATCTTCGAGCAGGAGGCCGCCGACAAGCCGGCCGAGATCCGCGAGAAGATCGCCGCGGGCAAGCTCGCCAAGTGGTTCTCGGAGGTGGTCCTGATGGAGCAGGTTCACGTGAACTCCGACAAGCACGAGGGCAAGACGATCCGCCAGCTACAGCACGAGCTCGCCGCGAAGACCGGCGAGAACGTCTTCGTTCGGCGCTTCCAGCGGTTCATGATCGGCGAATAGCCACGATGAGCAAGGCCCCCGGCTTCTCGCGCGTGCTGGTGAAGCTCTCCGGCGAGTCGCTGATGGGCAGTCTCGAATATGGCACGGACCCGGCCCGCGTTCGGGCGATTGCGGCCGAGGTCCGCGCTGTGGTCGAGAGCGGCGTGCAGCTCGCGATCGTCCCCGGCGGCGGCAACATCTACCGCGGCCTGAGGGGCGCCGCCGCAGGCATGGATCGCGCGACTGGCGACTACATGGGGATGCTCGCCACGGTGCTGAACGCGCTGACGCTGCAGGATGCGTGCGAGAAGGCGGGCGTCCACACCCGCGTCCAGTCTGCGATGACCGTTCAGGAGGTCGCCGAGCCGTACATCCGCCGCCGTGCGATGCGCCACCTCGAGAAGGGACGCGTGGTGATCTTCGCCGCCGGCACGGGCAACCCGTTCTTCACGACCGACACCGCCGCGGCGCTGCGCGCGAACGAGATCCACGCCGACGCGATCCTGATGGCCAAGAACGGCGTTGAGGGTGTCTACAGCGACGACCCGGCGCTCGATCCGAGCGCAACCTTCATCCCGGAGCTCACTCACATGGAGGCGATCGAGCGCCGCCTCGGCGTGATGGACGCGACGGCGCTCACGCTGTGCATGGAGAACAGGCTCCCGATCCACGTCTTCAACGTCGACGACGAGCACAACATCAGCCGCATCCTCGCCGGCGAGAAGGTCGGCACGCTCGTAAGCACGCCGTAGCGCCGGGGCTCGCGGAGCAACCCGCGCGACGCACCACGGCTGGGGGCGGAACCACGCGGGGCCCGCCCCCGACTCGCGTGGCGCCCAGCCGCGTGAACCGCTCGCGCGCGACGGCTGGGTATTCTCCGCTCGATGGACAACGATGAGCCTGGCAACGTTGCGAATCCGGGTGGCTCCGAAGGGCCGCGGGGTGAAGATGACCGGGACCGGACCGCGGAGGATCGGGACCGGAGAGCCGACGCCGGCGACCGGATATCCGACGAGCGCGACAAGATGGCGGATGCGCGGGACGAGCGTGCCGACGCTCGCGAGCGAGCGGTGGAAAGGATCGGCACAGAGGGGGCTGCGGACCGTGCGGGCGCGTTACGAGATCGTCGCGCCGCGACCAGCGACCGTGCTGCGGCGCGAGATGATCGCAAGGCCGCGTCGACGGACCGTGACCTGGCGGCGCGGGACCGAAGGGCCGCGTCGATCGACCAACTGACAGGCGCGCACCGCAGGGACGCGGGGATTGTCGAGCTGGAGCGCGAGGTGGTCAGGGCGAGAAGAACGGCGCAGTCATTCACGATCGCGTTCATCGACATCGACGACCTGAAGGAGACGAACGACTCGCTGGGCCACGCGACAGGAGATCAGCTGCTGCGCGCCACGACGGATGTGATTCGCGCGCACCTCCGCCCCTACGACCTGATCATCCGCTACGGGGGCGACGAGTTCGTGTGCGCGCTCCCCGACGTGACCGCCGCGCAGGCGGCCGACCGGTTCGCGCGCGTGAAGGCCGATCTAGCGGCCGCCCATGAAGCGTCGGTCTCTGTCGGGTTGGCGGAGCTCGAAGCGGACGAGTCTGTGGACGACCTGCTCCTCCGCGCGGACCAGGCCATGTACCGAGCGCGGCAGCAGCCGTGATTGATCGCGCTTGAGCTTTCTCCCGACCTGCGGAAACGCCGCCCGAGCGCTCAAGCCCAGCCCACCCCCGAGCGACTGAATGCATCCTGTGGAGCTTCAGCCGGGCCTCTGGCGGTGGACGGCACCGCACCCCGCGTGGCAGCCCGGCGCCGTCACCGACAGCCCGAACGATTGGCCGCGCGATGTTGGCTGCGTGCTCTACGAAGCCGATGATGCCCTCGTGTTCATCGACCCGTTGGTCCCCGACGACCCGGCGTTCTGGGACTGGGCAGATGCACGGTGCGGCAGGCGTCGCGTGGTCGTGCTGACGACGATCGCCTTTCACCGGCGCAGTCGCGACGTCCTGGTCGGGCGGTACAAGGCGTCGGGGTCGCGCGCGAAACGCAACATGCCTCGGGGTGTCGAGAGCCTCCCGATCTGTGGCGCGGGTGAAACCATGTTCTGGCTCCACAAGCATCGCGCGCTTGTCCCCGGGGATCGCATCATCGGAGCCGCCAACCAGCGACTGCGGCCGTGCCCCGAGTCGTGGCTTCAGTACCTCCCCGGGGCCTTGACCGTGACGGACCTACGGGAGCTGCTACGACCCTTGCTGGACTTGCCGATCGAGTCTGTGCTGGTCTCCCACGGCGAGCCGGTGCTCAGCGGCGGACACGCCGCGCTCGCCCGCGCCCTCGCGTAAACCCCCGCGTGGGCGCGGGTACGTGAACGTCGAAGCGTGGCAATCGTTTGCCGAGAGCTCGCCGGTACCGATTTTGGCCTTGCCTCGATCGGTCTCGCTGCTCGCTGCCGAAACAGCGTGGTGCTTCCCTAAGAGCTCGGACACGTCGATGCGGATCTCGGAATACACGTTGGCGTCGATATACAACGGCTGGCATTTCGCGAAAAGCCCGTCGCGCTCACGGAGTCAGACTCCTTTAGGTGTCCCAAGCTCGTCCGGGGCAAGCCGTAGATCTCCCTCGGCGCGACGCGGTCGTCTGCGAGTAGCTTGTTGGACCGAGACGAGGCTGAACGGTGTTGTTGTGCGGGGAGGTGAGTGCGATTGCTTTACGTGAGACGTGGCGCGGTTGCGGCGTTGATCGGTGTGGCTGTAGCTTTCGGCGGGTTCTCGGCCGCGGTGAGCGCGAACGCGACGGGCGGGCGGCCGGTGAGCGCTGCGGTTCGGGCTCGCTTGCGAAGCATCATCCTGAATGCCGCGCGACGGAACGGCGATTCGCACCCGAGGAACCTGCGCATGGTCGAGACGACCTCGACCGCAGTCGGAGCCGGCGGTCTGGGCCAAGCCCCGTTTCCCGTGTATGACCTGGCGGCCAGCGGTCATTTCGTCGCGAACGATGCATCCCCACCTCCCGGCGCAAGAGCGCCGACAGGCATAGGCCTCTGGATGGTCGTAGAGCGCAACGGCAGCCTCCTCGGACCCGTCGGCTGGGGCGTCGACCGGTTCTATGTGAACCTCCGCAAGTTCGGAAAGGTCCAGAGCCTCTAGGCGGCGCTGCTCCTCCTGCTCGCGTGAGGCAGAAGCGTGCTTGGAGTCTGCTGGGGAGACTGTCGCTCCGAGCTTAAGCGACAGTGTCTTGGGAGCGGTCGTGTGGTCAGGCGCAGGCGATGAGGGACTCTGAAAACCAAGAGCGTGGGCGCAGCCGCAGTGTCACTGGGTTCGAGCCCGAACACGGCGGACACCATCATCTTCACCGATGACACCGTCCTGGAAACGCTCGTGATCACATCCACTGCCGTGAGATTCGGGTGACAACTGGAAATTATCGTGCCCGCAGGCTTCGCAGCGCGTCCACCAGCTAAGACGGCCGTTCTCGTTGTATCCGATCATCATCTCGCGCCCGCAACTACTGCATGCCAGCCGAACCGTCATCAGGCCACCTCACCAACCGGTGGAACGGAAGAACCGAGAGCACCGGCGGGACTCACGATTTTCATCGGCATGACACCGGCCGATCGCAACCCGTCAAGGGAATGTTCGATCGTCTGTGTAGACACGAGCGCAGGATCGAAGCGAGTCGAGGAAGGAGCCGGTCCGTCGCGTCCGCGCTCCGCGCGGCTTGCGCGGGTCGCAGCTGCGTTCAAGCGAATCGGGTCATGCCACGGAGCTCTCGCGGGAGAGGAACGCAACGCCATCGCCGGACTCCGCCAGGTCGAGCATGAAGCCGTCCTCGATCAGCTGGTTCAGGGTGCGCTGGGCGGCGGCGGCACCCACCACGGCGGGGTGGGTCTCCAGGCAAACTGCTCGGACACAGTCGGGCAGCCGTTCGCCGTCGAGCAGATCGACTTCACCGCCTTCGATGTCGATCATCAGATAGGTCGCCTGCAGCCTGGCGAGCTCGTCGTGGAATGACCTGGTTGGAACGCGAACAGGTGTGCCGCCCTGCGATGCCAACAGCGTCGAAGACCAGAAGTCCTCGTGTACGTAGAAGTCGATCTCACCTTCCGCGTCGGCCAGCACGGCATTGATCACGGTAGGGGTGAACCCGTTGCGACGGGCGGTGTCTGCCGCAAACGCCGCAAGCTCAGGGTTGGCTTCGTAGGCGAAGACCTTGTCGGCTCCGATCAGCCGGCAGGCACAGGTTGTGATGAAGCCGATGCCGGCGCCGAGCTCGAGATAGCGGTCCCCGGGCACGAGCGTGTGCTCGAGAATGAGTCGCTCTCCGGACTCGTAGCGACCCTCGTAGATCCGCTGGCGGATGTTGTCGGTGACCCACCGGTCGTCGAACTCGAGCACCACTCCTGCGAGGGTGATCCTCGCTGGCCGCTCAGTCTCGGTCCCCGGTGCGATCGCGGCCTCGTTCGTGTTCAGCGTCCCGCACGACGCGCACCGCAGAACGACGTTCCTCAGATCCCACGCCCACAGTCCCACGAGCAGCTCGCAGCCGCATCCGCCGCACAGGTATACGGCCGCTGTCGTCTGCGCGTCTTCCACGCTGCCGGTCGGCCCGCGATGGCATGTGACGACGTGCGCTGAGCGCGGGTCAGCCGTCTGCTGCAGCCGTACTCGGAGCGGGCCATCGCACACGCAAACTGATGCTACGCCCGGCTTGGGACTCCCAGCCCCGATAGACGGTCGCTACGCTCACGTCGTGTCCGATGAGCATGACTTCGCCGTGGGTGAGCGCGATACGTAGCCTGATCCGCCTATCTTTCTGTTGCAGCGTGTGCGCGCTGCTGGTTGCCGGCTGCGGCGGAGATGGTGTGACGTCGCGCTCGCTGGTCACGCCGGCCGCGCTGCCGGGCATCCTGGCGCGGTTCTGGCAGGAGAACAATCGCGCCAACCGGGCACAGAGCGTTGCTCTCCAGGACAGGGACGAGGAGGGCTCGGCGGCTGCGATCGACAACGAGTCCTACGTCATCGCACGCGCCTACGACGCCGCGTTTCATGCCGCATCGCCTCCCTATCAGCCTTCCAGCCAGCCATTTGCAGGCGGAGCGGTTTGGCGGCAACGCAGCTATCCACTGATCGCACTGGAGCTTGCTCCGGTGCAATACAGCAGGTGCGCACAAGCGCTAGCGTTCGTTCGCGACTCTGCTGGTGCGCCATGGCGAGCGGCCGTCGAGCCGCTGGTGGATGCGGCGCTGATGCCGCGGCTGCGCTACGGCGGCGGCGGGTTTGCGGTGCCGGTCTCGCCGGACGGTCGCTTTGCGGTGGGCCTGCGCTCGTTGGCGGGTTACCTCGCAAGGACGATGACGCGCTACGCGTACATGGGCGGACGAAGCACAGCCCTGCCGTCCGCGATGCTGCCGACCGACGTGTGCTGGCCGCTCCCCGACCTCCCCGACGAAGTAGCGGTCACCGAGGGCGACGGCTTGCTGGATACGGTCAGCGTACGGCCCGCCTACGGGGAGCCGCTGGCGTGGAGCACACAGGGCGAGGGCGCGTTCGTCCTGCTGTCGCTGGACGCTTCGATCACGTTCCACGCGCCAGGCGGCCGGTTCGTGACCACGGCTGTCCAGTGGATCGCCAGTGGAGAGCCAGCGTACTTCACGGTTCGGCCCGGCCGCTACCGAACGATCACGTTCAACTCCGGCATCGAGCTGGCCGTGCTCGACCCGCCGGCCGGTCACGACGCTGGCGTACGCGTGATCGGCACCTACTCCGGCTTGCTCCCGGGCAGCACGACGCCCTAAGGCGGCGTGCCGAACTCGCCGCCGTACGCACGTCGTGCGTGTGGTTCATGTCCACGAACAGCCGTATCCCAATGCCCAGAGCTCAACGGCCAGGGCGCGTAGCGCAAGCCGTCCACCCTGGACGGTCGAGAGACGCGGTCTCGGCCGGCTAGACCGGACGCGCCAAGCCTCATGCGTCTCGCGCCGGTACGACAATGCGCGCGTGGAGTTCGTCGATCGCCGACACGCCGGACGGATGCTCGCCGTGGAGCTGAGGCGCTTTGCGTCTGAGCACCCGATCGTCGTTGCGCTTCCGCGCGGTGGTGTTCCGGTCGGCTTCGAGGTAGCGCGGGAGCTTGGAGCGCCGCTGGACATCCTTGCCGTGCGGAAGCTCGGCGCGCCGGGGAACCCCGAGTTTGGCGTCGGAGCGATCGCCGAGGACGGCACCACTGTGCTCGACCCAGCGACGGCGCAGTGGACAGGCATGACGGGACCGGTGCTGGACGAGACCGTCGCGCGCGAGACGGCGGAGCTGGCGCGGCGCGTCGAGCGCTACCGGCATGGCGGTGCAGCGCTCGATGTGCACGGGCGTACAGCGATCGTCGTCGATGACGGCCTGGCCACCGGCCTGACGAACCTGGCCGCGGTGCGTGCGTTGCGAGCACGCGACGCCGCGAGGATCGTCGTCGCGGTTCCCGTCGGGGCGCGTGAGTCGGTCGCGCTGGTCGGCGCTGAGGCCGACGAAGTGATCTGCCTCACGGTTCCGCGCCAGCTGGGCGGCGTCGGCTACTGGTATGTGGACTTCTCGGCGGTCAGCGACGAGCAGGTGGAGGAGCTGCTCGCCGCAAGTGCTTCGCCCTCGGGCTAGGCGTCACGGGCGCCCGCCGCCTGCGCCGCGGCGACCCGCGCGACCGGCACACGGAACGGCGAGCACGACACGTAGTCGAGACCGACCTCCGCGAAGAACTCGATCGACTCGGGATCGCCACCGTGCTCGCCGCAGACGCCCAGCTCGATCGCGGGATTGCCCTTGCGTCCGGCCGCGACCGCCATGCGCACCAGCATGCCCACGCCCACACGGTCGATCGACTCGAACGGCGAGCAGTTCACGATCTTCCCGTTGATGTAGTCGGACAGGATCGTGCTTTCGATGTCGTCACGGGAGAATCCCAGCGTGGTCTGCGTGAGGTCGTTCGTGCCAAACGAGAAGAAGTCGGCGTGCTTGGCGAGATCCTCAGCGACGGCGCAGGCGCGCGGCAGCTCGATCATCGTGCCGACCGTGTAATCGACGCCCTCGCGCATACCCTCGCGCTCGGCGATCCTGATGACCAGCTCGCTCATCAGCGTCAGCTCGCGCTCGTAGTTGATCAACGGGATCATGACCTCGGTGCGCGGTGCTCGACCGGTCCGCTCGCGCACCGCACGTGTGGCGCGCATGATCGCCGTGACCTGCATCTCGTAGATCTCCGGGTGCAAGATCCCGAGCCTGCATCCGCGCGTTCCGAGCATCGGGTTGGTTTCCGACAGCTCCTGGACGCGTTGGAGCGTCTGCTGGAGCTCGGCAACAGCCTCCGGGCTGTGGTCGCGTGCTTCACGCAGCTGATCGAGCAGCTCGATCTCGCTCGGAAGGAACTCGTGCAGCGGCGGGTCCAGGAGGCGAATCGTGACCGGCAGACCCTCCATCGCCTCGAACAGGCCTTCGAAATCCGACTGTTGAAGCGGCAGCAGCTGATCCAGCGCCGCGCGCCTGTCGGCCTCGTTGTCGGCCATGATCATCGCGCGCATCTTCGGCTGGCGGTCAGACGCCATGAACATGTGCTCGGTGCGGCACAGCCCGATACCCTCGGCGCCGAAGGCACGGGCGCGCCGGGCGTCCTCGGGGACGTCGGCGTTGGCGCGCACACCCAGCGTACGCAGCTCGTCGGCCCATGTCAGCACCGTCTCGAAGTTGGGGTCGATCTCGGGCTCGACCAACGCGACGTCGTCGGTCGTGATCTCGCCGGTGGAGCCGTTGATTGCGATGTGGTCGCCCTCGTGGAGAACGACGTCGCCAACCCGCACCGTTCCGGCGTCCAGGTCGATGCGCAGCGCGCTGGCGCCACAGACGCACGGGCGGCCCATGCCGCGGGCGACCAGCGCAGCGTGCGACGCCTTGCCGCCCTCGCTTGTGAGGATGCCCTTGGCGGCGAAGAAGCCAGCGACGTCTTCAGCCTCGGTGAAGGGTCGAACCAGCACGACGTCACGGTGCTCCTCGGCTGCCGCAACCGCCGCTGGCGCGCTGAAGACGATGGCGCCCTTGGCGGCGCCGGGCGAGGCGGCGACGCCGCTTGCCAGCACCGTGAACTTGACCGTCGTGTCGAACGTCGGGTGAAGCAGCGCATCAAGCGATGAGGCGTCGATTGTCGCGATCGCCTGCGCCTTCGTCAGCAGCTTCTCGTTGACGGCGTCAACGGCGAACCGCACTGCCGCCTGCGCGGGTCGCTTGGCGTCGCGCGTCTGCAGCATGTACAGACGCCCCTCCTCGACCGTGAACTCGGTGTCCTGCATGTCGCCGTAGACGCTCTCCATGTGACGCAGGATGCCCGTCAGCTGCTCGTAGGCCGCCGGCATCACGTCGCGCAGTTCCGCTAGCTCCTGCGCGTTGCGCACGCCTGAGACGACGTCTTCGCCCTGCGCGTTGATCAGGAAGTCGCCGGACGGCTCGGGCGCACCGGTGACCTCGTCACGGCTGAACGCCACACCCGAACACGACGTGTCGCCCTTGTTGCCGAACACCATCTGCTGCACCGTGACCGCGGTTCCCCAGTCGTCGGGAATGTGGTTGATGCGCCGGTAGGCAATCGCGCGATCTCCGCTCCAGGAGCCGAACACGGCGAACACGGCCTGGTGCAGCTGGTCGGCGGGATCCTGGGGGAAAGGCTCGCCGGTCTCCTCGGTGAAGACACGCTTGAACGTCGCGGTCAACTCGCGCAGCGCGTCGACGTCAAGCTCGGTGTCGAGATGCACTCCGCGGCGGGCCTTCAGCAGCGCGATCTCCGATTCGATGTGATCGCTGCGCACGCCGCGAACGACGTTCGAGAACATCTGAACGAATCGCCTGTAGCAGTCCCAGGCGAAGCGCTCGTTGCCGGTCGCGCGCGCGAGGCCCTCGACCGACCCGTCGTTGAGACCGAGGTTGAGGACGGTGTCCATCATGCCCGGCATCGACTGGCGCGCGCCCGACCGCACCGAAACCAGCAGAGGATCGGCCGCGTCACCGAATTGCCTGCCGACGCGGGCCTCCAGGCGCTGCACGCCCTCGGCGATCTGCGACGCAAGCCCCGCCGGCTCGCCGCCAGTGGTCATGTGCTCCACGCAAGCCTCGGTGGTGATGATGAAACCGGCCGGAACGAGATCCGCTCCCAGACGTCGCGTCATCTCGCAGAGGTTTGCGCCCTTGCCACCCAGGAGGTTGCGCATCTCGCGCGAACCATCCGCGAAGTCATAGACGTACTTCACGTCCTCCTTCTTGCGGGTGCCAGGGTTCTTCTTCGTGTGGGTGACGGTCATCAGTGCTTGGCCTCCGTTGTCCGGCGCTCGCTCAGCGGCGAGCGTCCACTCATCGCGTGCGGCATGCGCCGCCCGCCTCGTACACCGTGCTCAATGCCTGCCCCAGACGCTGATCCACGGTCTCCGCGGCGCTCACGACGGCTGGCAGTACGCCTAGCGGAATTCGCACCGAGAACATGCTTGCAGGCTAGGTTGCGCATGGGCCCGTTCACATCGGGCCCTCTCCGTGTGCGAACTCGGTAATTCGCCGCAGTTGCAGCGCAATCATGCCGGTGTTATCGGCCGCCGAGGCGTTATCCTCCGCCTCGATGCCCGCAGCGTCCCTGGATTCACGATGATCGACGAGCTTCTCGAAGACGCGCGCGAGCGCATGCACAAGTCGATCGAGACGATCGTGCACGAGCTCGCCACGATTCGTGCGGGCCGCGCGAGCCCTGGACTGCTGGACCGCATCGAGGTCGACTATTACGGCACCGCGACGCCCCTGCGCAATCTCTCGACGATCTCCGCACCGGAGGCGCGACTGCTGACGATCCAGCCGTTTGACAGCTCGTCGATCAAGGCGATCGAGAAGGCGATCAACGAATCCGACCTCGGCCTTCACCCGTCCAACGACGGCAAGCTGATCCGGCTGTCGATCCCCGAGCTGAACGAGGAGCGGCGCCGCGAGCTCGTCAAGGTGGCACGCCACATCGTCGAGGAGGGGCGTGTCGCGATCCGCAACGTCCGCCGCGACGTGATGCACGAACTTCGCGAGCTCAAGGAGGCGGGGGAGACCGGGTCCGACGACGAGCATCGCGCCGAGGGCGGCCTGCAGAAGCTGACCGATACGAGCATTGCCGAGCTCGACACGCTGCTGAAGGGCAAGGAAGCAGAGATCCTCGAGGTCTGATGAGCCCCGCACGCGGCCAGGACGCGGGACGCGACGGGCCGGGGCGTAGCAGCGACGAGGCCGCCCGTCCGCGCTACGTAGCGATCATCACCGACGGCAACGGGCGCTGGGCCAAGCAGCACGGCGTCTCCGTGAGCGCCGGGCACAACGCCGGCGCCGATACCCTGAAGGCACGCCTGCGCGACTCGGTCGATCTCGGCGTCAAGGAGCTCACCGTGTACTCCTTCTCGACGGAGAACTGGTCTCGTCCCGCCACCGAGGTGAGCGCGCTCCTGCGGATGCTCAGCCGACGGATCAAGGGCGAGACGCCCGAGCTGCATGAGCAGGGAGTACGCCTGCGCTTCATCGGGCGACGCGAAGGGATCTCACGGTCGTTGCAGCGCCAGATGGACTGGGCCGAACGCGAGACCGCCGAAAACGACCGGATCACGCTGTTCGTCGCGTTCAACTACGGTGGCCGTGCCGAGATAGTCGACGCGGCGCGGCGGTTTGGCGGTGGCGACGAGGCGGACTTTCGCGCCCTGCTGTACGCACCCGAGATGCACGACCCGGACCTGATCATTCGTACCAGCGGCGAGCAGCGCCTCTCCAACTACCTGCTGTGGCAGTCCGCCTACTCCGAGCTCGTCTTTCGCGATGAGCTGTGGCCTGACTTCACCCGGGAGGCCTACGAGGCATCACTCGACGAGTTCGCAGCTCGCCGTCGCCGCTTCGGCGGGCGCTAGCGGTGCGCTGATGGCTCCTGCGCCGCCCCGCCAAGGTCAGCCCCAGCCCGTCGAGGGCCAGCGCTCTGAGCTGGGCGCGCGCGTGCTGGTTGCGATCCCTGCGCTCGCCGTCGGCGTCGCACTGATCGTGGTCGGCGGCTATGCCTTCTCCGCAGCGCTGTTGTTGCTCGGCTGGGCCTGCGTGTACGAACTGTACGGCCTCTACGACGACGCCAAGCCGACGAAGCTCGCGGGGTACGTGGCGGTGGCGGGTCTCGTGGCCGCCGCAACGTTCGCCGGTCGCAACCAGGTGCTGCTGGTCGCCGTGGCGGCGATTCCGCTGTGCTTCCTGCTGACGCTGGTCGTGCCGCGCGGCGGCACCTTCGGCCTTGCGCTGACGCTGCTTGGGATCTTCTGGATCGGGCTCGCACTCGCCTACGCGGTGCTGCTGCGACGTCTGCCGCATGGCGGCGGAATCGTCATCGACGTGGTGGTCGGGACGTTCGTTGGCGACAGCGCCGCGTATCTCGGTGGCAGGAAGCTGGGTCGGCACAAGCTCGCGCCGAGCATCTCGCCGAACAAGACGGTCGAAGGACTGCTGCTCGGGATCGTCACGGCGGTCGTGTCGGTCTGGTTCGCGAGCCTCTATGAGCCGTGGTTCCACGACAAGGGGTACGCCCTGCTGCTCGGCCTCGGCGTTGCCCTTGCCGCACCGGTTGGCGACCTCTTTGAGAGCTACATCAAGCGTGACGCGGGGAAGAAGGACACCGGCCGCATGTTCGGAGCCCATGGCGGCGCGCTCGACCGCCTCGACGCAATCCTGTTCACGATCGTCGTCGGCTACTACGTCTGGCACGCGGTGCTGCTGAAGTGACGGCACGAGCCAGGCGCATCCTGATTCTCGGCTCGACCGGGTCGATCGGCGTCCAGGCGCTGAGTGTCGTGGAGCACAGCGATGACCTCGAGGTGGTCGGCCTCTCCGCGCAGTCCTCGTGGCAGACGCTGCTGGACCAGGCGCACCAGCTTGGCGTTCGTAGCGTGGCGCTGGCAGACCCGCAGGCAGCGGAGCGCGCAGCGCAGGCGTGGAGCGCCGGCACAGTGCATGTCGGCAGTGAGGGGATCATCGAGCTGATCGTCGAGTCCGGTGCCGATCTCGTGCTCAACGCGATCGTCGGCTCGGCGGGCCTCGGACCGACGATCGCCACGCTCGGCGAGGGGATCGATCTCGCGCTCGCCAACAAGGAGTCGCTCGTCGTCGGCGGGGAGCTCGTCACGGCGCTCGCCGAGGCCACTGGCGCGCAGATCATCCCGGTGGACTCCGAGCATTCGGCGCTGCATCAGTTGATCAACGCTGCGCACACCGCCGGACCCGGGACGATCGAGCGGCTGACGATCACCGCGTCCGGCGGGCCGTTCCGCGGCCTCTCGGCGCAACAGCTAGCCGACGTCAGCATCGAGCAGGCGCTCGCGCACCCGACCTGGGAGATGGGCGGCAAGATCACGATCGACTCCGCGACGTTGATGAACAAGGGCCTCGAGCTGATCGAGGCGCACCACCTGTTTGGCATTCCCTACGAGCAGATCGATGTCGTCGTGCATCCACAATCGATCGTCCACGGCTGGATCGCGCTGTGCGACGGTGCGGTCCTCGCGCACCTCGGTCTCCCCGACATGCGCGTCCCGATCGCCTACGGCCTGCACTACCCGGAGCGCGTCGACCTGCCGGTGGCGCGCCTCGACCTCACTGCGATCGCGAGCCTGACCTTCGAGGCTCCGGATCTGGAGGCGTTCCCCTGCCTGCGTCTCGCGCGTGAGGCGGCGATGCGCGGCGGCACCGCGCCATGCATCCTGAACGCCGCCAACGAGGTTGCCGTGCACGCTTTCCTTGCCGGCCGGATTGCCTTCACGCGCATCGCCCAGGTGATCGCGGAGACACTCACGCGACTTGATGGTGGCCCTCTGCGCGAGTTCGAGGGCCTGTTCGCCGCCGATCGCGAGGCGCGCGACGTGGCGAGGGAGCTCCTCGGGTAGGAGCTTGCCTGTGATCGATCGGCCGCTGGCGCGTAGTAGGTGCGTGCTGCGTCGCTTCTGCCCGCTGGTCGTGCTGTGCTCCCTGCTGGCCGCGTGTGGCGGCTCCTCGGCGCAGCGTCACGCGCATAAGGAGAGCGTCTCCCCGGTGGAGCGTGCGCCGGGCGACATCGTCGCGCTCGCAACGCGGAGCGCCCGAGCCACGGTCGACGCTGCCCGGCTGCCCGGCGGCGCCAGGCCGATCGCCGGCTCCGCGCGTCTGCTGGCGCCGCCGACGCTTCATAACGGGGCGGCTTTCGGCGATGACTACGCCTACGTCAGCGTCGTTGAGTGGCAGCAGAAGTGGCGCGTCGCAGCCTCACCGGCGCTGATCGTGCGAGACGTCGCCTCGGGGCTCGGCGCTGGCGCCACGACGATGTACAGGGAGTACAAGTCGCCAGCGCTCTCAGCGCAAGCGCGGGCGCTGCTGGCCGAGCACAAGCCGCTACCGATTCCGTCGCCACCGTCCCCGACTTCGATCATGGCCGAGGCATGGACGCTGCCAGCCGCTCACAGATGGTTCGCCGGTCGCGCCCTGTCGGTGTTGGTAACGCCGGCCGGCGACGGGACGACGACGGTCGAGCTCGCCGCGCGAGTCGTCTGGATTCCGGAGCGTTTGCGGATTCCTTTGAGCGCGCGGTCGGCTGCCGTCGTGCTGACTCCGAGCGGCAGGGTGCTCGCCCGGATCAGCCGCCGGCGCGAGCTTCACGCGCTCGCGCTGGCAGTTGACGCGCTCAGCCCCGACGAGGCCGTTCATGGCGTGACGTCGTGCCCGGCTCTCTTCGGTGTGCCAAGGGAGCTCCGCCTCACGTTCGCAAACGCGGCTGACCGTACTGTCGCGGTCCTGAGCACGGAGTGGTGTCCAGCCGACGCGAAGCTCTCGGTGGCCGGGTACGGCTCGCTCCTGCTCAGCGCCGGCCCCGGGTTCGTGGACCAGCTCGAGCGGATCCTCGGAGTGCATCTGGCCGTTTCAGATCTCTAGGCGGCGCGCGGAGCGTTACAGCGGGCCGGACGCCTCGAGGCTGTGCGCTGGCACTCCGGCCGCCCTGCGACACTTTGGCTATGGCGTGGGTGATCGCGGTCGGCGGAATCATCATGCTGATCGTCCTACACGAAGCGGGTCACTTCTTCGCAGCGAAGGCGGTCGGCATGAGGGTCGAGCGATTCTCGCTGTTCTTTCCGCCGACGATCGCGAAGTTCAAGCGGGGCGAGACCGAGTACGCGCTCGGGTCGATCCCCGCCGGGGGCTACGTGAAGATCACGGGCATGAGCCCGGAGGAGCTCGAGGAGCTCGATCCGACTCTCGCGCAGCGCGCGTACTACACGCAGAAGCCGTGGAAGCGAATTGTCGTGATCCTCGCCGGCCCCGGCATGAACCTGCTGATCGCGCTGGTGATCTTCACGGCGGTCCTGTGGTCGGGCAACCTCGGCGGCGCAAACACGATCGGACAGCTTGCGCCGCAGGTCAGCACGCTGGTCCCCGGCACCACCGTGTATGCGGTCGGCTCCGGGAGCAAGCTCCAGGTCGACGACCGGATCGTCGCGGTGGACGGACGCCGCGCGACCGGCCGCGTGATCAACACGGTCATCAGCCGCGACGCGTGTGTGGGAACGCCCGAATCGAGCTGTCGCGCCGCCAGGCCCGTGATGCTGACGGTGGAGCGAGGCGGATCCGAGCACACGATCGCTGTGTATCCGCAATACCAGGGCAATGGCGGCATGATGATCGGGGTCTCGCTCAGCGGGACCAGCATCGCGTCCCTCGTGAAGGGCTATCCCGCCTTCGGCGTGCTCCGCGTCGGTGACCGGATCCTCACGGCCGACGGGCGGAGGGCTACGGCGAACGACATCATCGACGCGATTCATGCCCACTCCTGCAAGGGGACGGTCGTTGTCGGCTGCCGCGCGACGACACCGGTGATCCTCTCGATCCGGCGAGCTGGGGCGGACCGCAGCGTTGCGATCTATCCGCGCTATGTGAAGCCGTCCGGCAGCATGATGGTTGACGCCTTGTTCGCCCGGGCCCGGCCGTTCAGCCTGGTCGGCGCTGTGGGCGCCGCAGGAGCAACGATGTGGAGCATCACCACGTCAACGGTGACGGGCCTCGTCCACGCTCTCACTAGCGCGAAGGCGCGAAGCCACCTGAGCGGCATCATCGGGATCACCCAGGTCACCGAGCAGGCCGTCGCCGCCGGCCCTGTCTATGGCTTTGTGATCCTCGGTCTCGTGTCGATGATTCTCGGTGTGCTCAATCTCTTCCCATTCCTGCCCCTCGACGGTGGGCACGTCCTGTGGTCGGTGACCGAGAAGCTTCGCGGAGCGCGGGTCTCGACCGCGTCGATGTGGCGGTTCAGCTCGGTCGGCATCGTGCTGCTGCTGTTTCTCGTCGTAACGGCGATGACCAACAACGTCGTGCGTCTCGCGGGCGGTTGAGGCCAGCGCGGGCGCGTCTCGCGTCCAGCATCGCGATCGCGGCGCTCGTTGGCGCTGTCGCTGCGGCCCCCTGCGCTGCCGCGAGCCTCTCGCTGAGCGTGGCGGGAAATCACTTCGTTGACGCTGCGGGGCGGACCGTGCGCCTGCTCGGCGTTGACGAGGAGAGCACCGAATACGCCTGCTACTACGGCTACGCGTATGCCAATGTGCCGCTGGACGCGGGCGACGCGGCGGCGATTGCGGCGTGGGGGGCCGATGCCGTTCGCATCCCGCTGAACGAAGACTGCTGGCTCGGCATCAACGGGCTGCCTGCCGGTGGGCTCAGCGCGGCCGGCTACCAGCAGGCAGTCGAGCAGTACATCGGCGAGCTGAACGCCGACGGCATCTACGCCATCCTCGACCTGCACTGGTCGGCCCCCGGCGCGCTCCAATCCGACGGTCAGCGTCCGATGCCAGACGACCATTCGGTCGCCTTCTGGAAGTCCGTCGCCGCGGCCTTCCAGGGCGACCCGGGCGTGGTCTTCGACGCCTTCAACGAGCCGTATTCGCCGGCCGCCGACGGCTGGACTGGCTATCCGGTCAGCTGGAGCTGCTGGGAGAACGGCGGCTGCGTGGTGCCCGCTGATGCGGACGGCACGACGCCGCACGCAGATCCGCAGACCTATACGGCTGTTGGGATGGCGGCGCTCGTGGATGCGATTCGAGACACCGGCGCGACGCAGCCGATCATGCTCGGCGGGCTCTCCTACGCCAACGACCTCAGCGGCTGGCTGGCACACGAGCCGACGGATCCCGCTGGCCGGCTGGCGGCGTCATTCCACAACTACAGCGGCCAGGCGTGCGACGACGTGGCCTGCTGGAACGCGACCATCGCGCCGCTGGCGGCGCAGGTTCCCGTCGTCACGGGAGAGTTCGGCGAGGACGACTGTCCGTCGGGCGGTGGGACGGACCCGAACAACTTCGACAACAGCTACATGAGCTGGGCCGACGCCAACGGTGTCAGCTACCTCGCCTGGGGCTGGCTCGTGCTGAGCAGTGATCCGAGCTGCAGCTCGCTGACACTGCTCAAGGACTACGCCGGCAGCCCCGCCGATCCGAACGGCGTTGCGGTGCGCGACCACCTCCTCGCGCTCGGCGCGGGCAGCGGCCCGTCGGGCGGCACATCACCCTCCGGCGGCACCGGCGCGACCGGCGCCAGCACCGGGACCGGCGTGGTCGCACCGGCTGCCGCTGGATCGGCACTCGACGGCAGGCTGCGCAGCCTCGTCCACCGCCGGGCGATCCGCGACGCCAACGCGCTGCTAAGGCGCTCGGGCGTGACGCTGCGCTTCACGAGCACCGGTCCCGGCCGTCTCACCGTAGCGGTGCGCCACGGAGCGACCGGGCTGGCCAGCGGCGATCGCACATTCGATCGTGCCGGCACCGGCGCGGTCACGTTGCTCGCAAGCGCGTCGGGTAGGCGTCTGCTGAGCCGTCGTCGCCACCCGCTTGACGTGGAAGTGGTCGCCATGTTCGTGCCGCGCGCCGGCGCCGCGTCCTACGAACGTTGCGAAACCACGCTCGTTCGAAGCGGCTGAGCGGCCGCCCGCGCCGCGTGCAATACTCGCGCGCCAATGGGTGCCAGCCGCAACATCAGCCTGCTCGCCAGTGTCGCCATCGGTGTCGTTGCAGTGCTCGTCGCGTCTTCTTACGTGCACAGCCTGCGCCGCCGCTCGCGCGCCTGAGCGTCGCAGCCGCCACCGAGGCGGTTAGAGGCGCGGCGTACGCCGCGTAGACTTGTCGCATGCCCTCAGAGCGTCAGATCCTCGTTGGTGGCGTGCCGATTGGCGGTGGCGCACCCGTCGCCGTCCAGACGATGACGAAGACCGAGACGGCGAACGTCGCCGCGACGATGGCGCAGATCGACACCGTCGCGCAGGCCGGCGCCGACATCGTGCGTGTCGCTGTGCCGCGCGAGCAGGACGCTGCGGCGCTGGCGCAGATCGTCGCCTCCTCGCCGATCCCGGTGATCGCCGACATCCACTTCAACTACACGCTCGCGCTGAAGGCGATCGATGCGGGCGCGCATTGCGTGCGCCTCAACCCGGGCAACATCGGCGGCGCCGAGAAGACCGCGATCGTTGTCGAGCACGCCAAGCAAGCCGGCACGCCGCTCCGCGTCGGCGTCAACTCCGGCTCGCTGCCCGCGCATCTGCGTGACCTCGAATACGACGATCCCGTCGAGGCGCTCGTCCGCGCGGCGGTTGAGACGGTCGAGTTGATGGAGCGCCTCGACTTCACCAACTTCAAGGTCTCGATGAAGTCGACGTCGGTGCCGAACACGATCGCCTCCAATCGCCAGCTCGCGGCCCGGATCCCATACCCGCTGCACCTCGGCGTCACCGAGGCGGGAACGAAGTGGTCGGGCTCGCTGAAGTCGGCGATCGGGCTCGGAACGCTGCTGGCGGACGGTATTGGCGACACGATCCGCATCTCGCTCTCGACGTTCCACGCCGAGGAGGAGGTCAAGGTCGCCTGGGAGATCCTGAAAGCTCTGAAGCTGCGCGAGCGCGGACCGGTGCTGATCGCCTGTCCGACCTGCGGGCGGCTGCAGTTCGACATGGACTCGGTGGTCGTCGAGGTCGAGCGTCGCCTGGCCGCCTACGACGACCCGATCGAGGTCTCGATCCTCGGCTGCGCGGTCAACGGCATCGGCGAGGCGCGGCACGCCGATTTCGGCATCACCGGGGCCAAGGACATGGGGATGATCTACTCCAAGGGCGAGCCGCTGAAGAAGGTGCCGACCGAGCGGCTCGTCGACGAGCTGTTCGCCGAGATCGACCGCTACTACGCGGCCGGTCGTACCGTCGTCCGCGATGAGCAAAGCGCCGCCGAGGCCCGCGCCTGGCTTGCCGAGCACGAGGACGACACGCAGCTCACGCCGGAGCGGATCGCGGCGCTTGAGGCGGCTGCCGCCGAAGACAGCGCGAACGCGGCCGCGCTGGACGAAGACGAGTCCCCGGTCGCGGGACGCCGCTTCTTGCGCGCCTAGAGAACGCTAAGCAGCGACCGCGCAAGCGGCCCGTGGTGATTCTTCTTGGCCTTCTTGAGCAGGGTGAGATTCGCGACCTGCAGGCCAGCGCTGTCCTGGAAGGTGACGAAGCCGCCGCCCTTGGCGTTGAGCGCGAGGTTCGTCGAACCGCTGTAGGCCGAGGCGACCTTTGCGATCTTGCCGACGTAGGTGAACTTCGCCCCGGCGTCGTCGGAGGTCCAGAGGCGCATCACGGTGCCGCCCGGGAGGAAGTCCGGCCAGACGACCGCGAGATGACCGGTCGCAGCGTTCTCGTTGATCGTGCCGCCGTCGCTCAAGGCGGTGTCGGTCTGCGGATCGGTGACCAGCGTCTTGGGGGCACCGAACGTGCCGCTTGTCTGGTCATAGGAGCGCACGATCAGTTGGGACGGGGTCGAGCTCGATCCCCCGTGGTAGGCCTCGTAGGCGATGAACAGGCCCTTCGGGCCGCCTGCAAGCTGCGGCAGGTATCCGTTCGCGAGCAGCGTCGGCGTGCTCGTCCAGGCATCCGGGAGCGCCGCAACGCTGCCGTTCTGCTGGGTCTGGTGGAAGTAGAAGATCTGGCTCGGCGTGCTGTCGTTCCAGTAGGCCTCGAGCGGGAACCCGTCTGGCTGCTCGCCGAGGGTGGCGCCGCCGACGCCACCGCTGCCGGGGTTCGCGAATTGGAACGCGGTGGCCTCGCTGCCGCCGGGGACGAGGTTGCTCGGGAGCCACGAGTAGCCGACGCCGGGGTTGCTGGAGGCGATGTCGAAATACGCCACCGGCGGTGAATCCGAGAGATAGGGCTCGTCCGGCTCGAGCAGGACATCGTCGACGCTGGTCTCATCCGCGTAATCGTTGGCCGCGGTGACGTTGACCGGAGCACCGAAGCTCGTCCCGCCGTCGGTGGATAGCCAGTAGACGATGTCACCGACGACGTAGCTCGGCGCGATGACCCAAACCTGGTTGTTGCCGGCGAGCACGGGGTAGGGCTGACTTGTGCCGTACTGGTTGATATTCACCCCGCTGGGCAGCGGCAGCGTCGCAGGCGCGGTGCAGCGCCCGTTCACCGGGATCTTGCAGAACATCACCTGATCCGGGCTACCGGTGCGCAGCCAACTGACATAGCCATTGCCCGCCGAGTCGACAACGATCGGACCGGTCGAGTCGGCGTTCGGATCAAGCGTGTAGAGGTTTTTCGCCTGGGCCGGCGCGGCGGCCAGCGCGAGGGAGAGCGCAGCGACCGCGGGCGCAAGCAGGCATGCCACCGATCGATGCCGACGGACTGACCCCATCGCGAGAAGATACCAGCGGTTGCGCTCAGCGGCGCCGCTCAAACTACGGGACGCGGAAGGTGGCGCTGACCGGCGTCGAGCTGCCCGTCGAGTTCGTCGCCGTGAGCTCCACGGTGTAGCTGCCAGCGGGCGGGCGCCTGCTGATCGTGCTGCCGGGGATCGGCACGGTGTCCGCGCCGGACGCGCCGCTGAAGCTCGCGGATGCAAACGTCTTCGTCTTGGGGCACGGTGCGAGCTTCGCCGTCCGCGCTAGCGACGCCTCGCAGTGACCGCTTGCACGCTTGCCCTTGAGGTCGCGAACGAGCGTGAGATCGACGGTTGCAGCAGTGTTCAGCGAGAACGTCAGGCTCTCGCTGTAGGTGGTCGGCTTGTGGCTCTTCCGGTGCTTGACGAGCGCGATGGCTGGGTTCAATACGCTTGGCTGCGGCGGGTCGACCGTGACCTGCGCGGTGGCCGAGGCGTTGTAGGGCGAGCCGTCGCCGACCGTGAGCGTCGCGGTGTGCCCGCCGGTGGTCGCGAAGGCATGAGTGACGACAGCGCCAGTTGCGGTGGCGCCGTCGTCGAACTTCCAGTTGTAGGTGAGTGCGCCGGCGCCGGGGTTGGGGTCACTTTCTGCGGCCGTGAAGGTGATCGATTGCGCAACCGTCGGGCTCGCGGGGGACGTCGTCACGGTCGGCGTCGCAGGCGGCTGGTACTGGTAGGCGCCGATGTCGATCTTGCCGGACGTGCTGCGTGGGAGACCGTCCAGATCGACGCTGCCGTCGTTGGCCAGGTTGAGCAGGCCGGCGCCGATCGTGAACGAGTTCGCAAGCTCGTGGAAGTCACCGGCGGCGGCGTTGGCAAACGCTGGCCCAGCGCCGATGCTGCCGCCACCGTTGACGACCTGGGACCCTGGGTTGATGTCCGCGGGCGCCTCGTAGTCGGAGTAGTTCATCGTGATCGTGGCCGTGTCCGACGGCGCACCAAAGGTCTGCGCCACCACGTCGTCGCCGGCGGCTCCGTTCAGCGCGATGACGTTGGTGGCGTTGACGGTGTCGCCGGTCCCGTCCGCTGTCTGCTCAAGCCACATCGCGTAGGAGTCAGGCTGAGTCGCGTAGAACGTGTCGTTGTAAAGCGTGGCCGAAAGGCCGCCGCCGGCGGCCCTGTAGCCCCAGGCGCTGCTGTCGTTCCCGGTGTCGACGCACACCGTGTCGATGACGGTCGTGTCGGGCGTAGCGCAGAGGTCGATTAGGCCGGAGTCGGTCGCGCCCGAGACGAACAGCCCGCTGATGCTGCCGTGCTGGATAGCCAGCGCGAAGCTTCCCGTGCTCATGATGTCGAGGTCCGAGAGCGTCCAATTACCGTCGGCAGGGCCGGCTTGGAAGACTGTCCCGCCAGCGAAGTTGAGCACCGGCGTGGCCTCGCCGGGGACGCCCTCGATGGTCACGTCCGTGAGGCCCGACATGTTCGAAATCGTGGCCGGGTCGATACTTGTCGACTCCGTGTAGTTGCCGGACTCGACCATTATCGTGTCGCCGCTCGCGGCCTCACTGATAGCGAGCGGGAGGCTGCAGGGGAGTAGTTGCGAACAGACGGGGCTCGTTGGGTCGGCGGTTACCCACAGCGTGAACGGGATGTTGGCCCGCGCGGGTGGCGCGGCGGCGACTGAGACGAGCACCGATCCCGCAAGCGCCGCGAGCGCCGCGGCGCACAGGCCGCGACGCGCTGGCCCCCATATGGCCCCCACACGCATTGCGCGCGCACGATACGCAATCCGGGCTGGGAGGGCAACACCGGCCGGCGGAGCCCTCCCGCCCGTCTTAGCTCATCAGACCGCGCTGAACCGTGTTGCGACCGTGTCCCAGTCGACGACGTTCCACCAGGCGTCGATGTAGTCCGGGCGGCGGTTCTGGTAGAGCAGGTAGTAGGCGTGCTCCCAGACATCGACGCCGAGCAGCGGCGTCTTGCCCTGGCTGATCGGGTTGTCCTGGTTGGCCGTCGAGAGGACCTCGAGACCGGAGCCGTCGTGGACAAGCCAGGCCCAGCCTGAGCCGAACTGTCCGAGCCCGGCGGCCTTGACCTTGGCCTGGAGGTCGGCAAACGAGCCGAAGGCCTTCTCGATCTCGCTTGCCAGCGCGCCGCTCGGCTCGCCGCCGCCATCACCGCTCATGCTCTCCCAGAACAGGCTGTGGTTGTAGTGGCCGCCGCCGTTGTTGCGCACCGCAGCCTTCTTTTCGGCCGGGACGCGATCGAGCGCGCTGAGCAGCTCGGCGATCGGCAGCTCGGCGAGATCGCTGCCCTCGAGCGCCGCGTTGACGTTGGTGACGTAGGTCTGGTGGTGCTTGTCGTGGTGAATCTCCATGGTCTTCGCGTCGATGTGCGGTTCGAGCGCATCGAACGCGTACGGCAGATCCGGGAGCGTGTACGCCATCTGTTCTCCTTGCCGATCGGGTTGATGCTCACAATAGCCGCCGGTAACACTCGCCAAGGCACGCGGCGGCAGCGCAACCTCATAGGCTAAGGGCTGTGACCCGCCTGTCGAGCTATTTCCTGCCGACCGAGAAGCAGGCCCCCACGGACGCCGAGGCGCTGTCGCACAAGCTGATGGTGCGCGCCGGCCTGATCCGCCAGATTGGTGCCGGCCTGTGGACCTGGCTGCCCGCTGGCTGGCGCGTCCAGTCGCGGATCATCAGGATCATCCGCGAGGAGATGAACGCGATCGGTGCTCACGAGATGCTGATGCCGCTGATCCAGCCGGCCGAGCTGTGGAAGCGCAGCGGTCGCTACCCGATCGAGGAGCTGTTCAAGCTCGAGGACCGCCGCGGCGCCGAGCTGGTCCTCGCGATGACACACGAGGAAGCGATCACGTCGCACGTAGCGCAAGTTGTTCGCTCCTACCGCGACCTGCCGATGATCCTCTACCACGTGCAGACAAAGGCGCGCGACGAGCCACGCCCGCGGGCCGGCGTGCTGCGCACGCGCGAGTTCATCATGAAGGACTCCTACACCTTCGATCGCGACCAGGCCGGCCTCGAGCAGAGCTACAACCTGCACATCGAGGCCTACGACCGGATCTTCGACCGCGTCGGGCTGCGCTGGTACCGCGTCGCCGGCGACGTTGGGCTGATGGGCGGCAGCGGCGCGCACGAGTACATGGCGCCGTGCCCCGCAGGGGAGAACGACGTCGCCCTTGCCCCTGGCTACGCCGCCAACGTCGAGGTCGCCAGCGCGACACCACAACAGGTCACGCTCGACGCGCCGCTGGCTGCGCCGGCCGAGGTGTCGACGCCGAACGCGACGACGGTCGCCGCTGTCGCAGGGCTGCTGGGGCTGCCGACGGGGGCGCTGTTGAAGGCGTTCCCCGTCATCGTCGAGGATCGCGGGCTGGTGCTGGTGATGCTGCGCGGCGATCACCGCGTGAACGAGATCAAGCTCGGCGCTGAGCTCGGCGCATCCTGGCGCTCTGCCACCGAGGCCGAGATCGCTGCGGAGATCGGCCCAGCAGGGTTCATCGGACCGGTTGGCGCCAAGCCAACCATTGCCGTGCTGCTGGACGACGGCGTCAGCGCCGGCAGCTACGTGACTGGGGCGAACCTCCCAGACACGCACCTGCGCGGCGTGGAGCCCGGACGCGACTTCAGCTTCGAACGCGTCGACGTGCGCACCGTAGAGCCGGGGGATCTCGTTGACGGCCACCCGATCACGATCGAGCCGGCTATCGAGGTCGGCAACATCTTCCAGCTCGGGACGCGCTACTCCAAGGCGCTCGGCGCGAGCTTCCTGGACGAGGAGGGCCGCGAACAGCCGATCTGGATGGGCTCCTACGGCATCGGCCCGGCGCGAATCGCCGCCGCTGCCGTCGAGCAGTACGCCGACGAGACCGGCATTTCCTGGCCGCGCGCGATCGCGCCGTTTGATGTGCACATCGTGGTGCTCGGCAAGCCGGGCACGCCAGAGCGCGAGCTGGGCGACTCGCTGTACGAGACGCTGATCGCCGGCGGCGTCGATGCCATCTACGACGATCGCGACCTCGGCGCGGGGGAGAAGTTCGCTGACTCCGAGCTGTTGGGCTGCCCGCTGCGGCTGACCGTGGGGCGGCGTGCGCTGGAGCAGGGCGAGATTGAAGTTCAGATCCGCCGCGGGCGGACCGCGCAGCCAGGCATCAAGCCGGAGCAGATCCTCGGGTGCGTGGAGGAGTTGTGTCGCGAGCTCGCCTGAGCACGCGCCGGCTGCTCGGTCTCGATCGCTCAGGACCGCCGCCACCGGAGACTGACGCTGGCGCTCCCTGGCGCCCATGGACGATCCCCAACGCGATCGGCTTCGCTCGCGCCGCGCTGATCCCCATCATCCTCGTCCTCGAATACGGCTCGCGCCACGGCACCGACGCGACGGCCGGCGTGTGCTTCTTCTTCGCCGGCGGCGGTGACTACCTCGATGGCATCAGTGCGCGCCTCACGGGGCAGTACAGCCGCCTTGGAGCGACGCTCGACCCAATCATCGACCGTCTGCTCGTCCTTGCGGGAGTGGCCGTCTGCTGGTCCTACGAGCTGCTGCCGCGCTGGGCACTGGCGATCGTCCTCACACGCGAGCTGGTGATGCTGGCGGCCGGGCACGCGTGGCTTCGGCGCGGCTTCGCGATCCAGATCAACTGGCCAGGGCGCATCGCGGTGTTCCCAACCATGTTCGGCCTGTGGCTGGCCTTGCTTGGCGTGCGTTCCGTCGCTGAGGGGTTTCTCTACGTCGGGTTGAGCCTTGGATGGGTCGCGACTGCGGTGTATTTCCGTGACGCGAGGGCAAAGTTGCAAACCTCAAGCTCAGCTTGACCCTTCGGTTTGGCGCTGCTATCCTCGAACTTCGGATTCCCGGTCAGAAGGATGATATGGACGACACGTTCCCAGATCTCGGATCGCTCACCGACAAAGAGTTGAAGGACCTCATCGAGCAGCTCAGCGCAGAGGAGGTTGATATCTCCTACCGGCGCCGGATGCTGCACGGAAAGATCGACATCCTGCGTGCCGAGCTCGTCAACCGGCTGCGCCGCAAGCATGATGGTGGTGAGGAGATCATCAGCGGAGCCGACGTCGAGCAGCTGACGAAGATCCTCGCCGGGCGCGCCGCCACCACCGAACCCGCCGCCAGCGCGGACTGAGCGAGGCGGATCGTGGCCTTGCACTGCGCAGAGTGCGGTTTCGTCAACCCCGAGGGTGCCAACTACTGTCAGAAGTGCGGCGCCCTCGTGGATCGCGGCGAGAGCGAGGAAGCGACGACGGCGACCTACCGGGTCGGCGAGACCGGTGACTTCATTCCGATCGATCTCGAGGACGTGGCTGCCGGCGCCGCCGCGCTCGTGATCCGTGCCGGTGGCGGCCGCGGCGGCGAGAGCTTCGCCGTGGAGGGCGAGCGCATGACGATCGGCCGACGGCCCGACTCATCCGTGTTTCTCGACGACATCACCGTCTCCCGCGACCACGCGCTGCTCGTCAGACGCAGCGACGCGTGGTACCTGGACGATTGCGGGTCGCTCAACGGGACCTACGTGAACCGCCAGCGGATCGACTCGCAGCGACTCAGCGACGGGGATGACCTGCAGATTGGGAAGTACAAGCTGACCTTCCGTGGAGCATGAGCACTACGCCTGTCTCAGAACCGCAGCGGCCGACCAGCAAGTCGACGACGATCGGCGCGGTCTGCAAGGCGCTGTCAGCCGAGTTTCCTGACATCTCGATCTCGAAGATCCGCTATCTCGAGGATCAACGGCTGATCGCGCCGGAGCGCAGCGCCGGCGGCTACCGCAAGTACAGCCCCGATGACATCGCGCGGCTGCGCACGATCCTCCGCCTGCAGCGCGACGAGTTCCTGCCGCTGCGTGTGATCCGCCAGGAGCTGGCCAGTGGCCGCGAGGGAGCGGCTGCGCCGCCCGCAGCAGAAGCCGGCAACGGCCGCCGAGCCTGGCGGGTGAGCGTAGCGGTGGGCGGTGCGTCCGCGTTCTACAGCCTCGAGGACGTGCTCGCGGACACCCACGCCGAACGGAGCCTCGTCGACGAGCTGGAGGAGTTTGGCGTCATCAACGGTGAGGTGCGGGACGGCACGCGCTATTACGACGAGACCGAGCGTGAGATCGTCCGCGCCGTGCGCGAGCTGGCCCGCTACGGCGTCGGCGGCCGCAATCTCCGCGTGTTCCGCTCGTCGGCTGACCGCGAGGCGAGCCTGCTGCAGCAGATCCTCGCGCCGGCCCTTCGCTCGCGCAACCCGGAGCGACGCAAGGAGGCTGTGGAGGCGCTCGAGAACCTCGCCGCGGTCTCCACGCAGCTCAAGCACCTGCTGCTCGTGCGTGATCTCCGGCGCTTCGCGAGCTAGCGCCACGCTGATGGCGGACGGCAAGCTCCGATTGATCGAGAGCGACAGGTTCGACGCGCTGATCGGCCTCGACGTGTTCGAGGTCACGGCCGAAGTGGCACGAGGGCGGATCGACGTTCGCGAGGAGCTGTGCCAGCCGTTCGGCATGGTGCATGGAGGCGTCTACGCAGCGATCGCCGAGTCGCTCGCCACGCGCGCGACGATCGCCGGCGTCTGGGCCGACGGATCACTTGGCCTCGGGCTCTCGAACAACACGAGCTTCCTGCGGCCGATCAGCGGCGGCAGCATCAACGCCGTCGCGCGACCGTTGCATCGCGGGCGCACGACATGGATCTGGGATGTCGACATGACGGACGACGAGGGTAGGCGCTGCGCGCTCTCGCGAGTCACGATCGCCGTGCGACCGCGCGACGCGCGTCAGTCGGAATAGCGGTTCGTGATCGGCATGCGCCGATCGCGCCCGAACGCGCGCTCGGTGACCTTGATCCCAGGCGGCGCCTGGCGGCGCTTGTATTCGGCGCGGTCCACGAGCTTGATGACCTGGTCGATCGCCGCGAGCGGCAGGCCCTGACGGACAAGCTCCTCGCGCCCGGCAGCCTGCTCGACGTAGCCGCGCAGGATCGCGTCGAGCACGTCGTACGGCGGTAGCGAATCCTCGTCGCGCTGGTCGGGGCGGAGCTCGGCCGACGGCGCACGGTCGATGATCGAGTGCGCGATGACTTCCTCGTCGCGGTTGCGCCAGCGGGCCAGGGCGTACACGAGCGTCTTCTCGATGTCCTTGATCACCGCGAATCCGCCCGCCGAGTCGCCGTACAGCGTCGAATACCCGACCGACATCTCGGACTTGTTGCCGGTGGTCAAGACGAGCCAGCCGAACTTGTTCGACAGCGCCATCAAAAGATTGCCGCGAATCCGTGCCTGCAAGTTCTCCTCGGTGATGTCGCGCTCGCGATCCACGAAGGCGCCGGCCAGCGTCGCCTCGTAGCTGGCCATCGTTGCGGCGATCGGCAGCTCGATCAGCTCGATCCCGAGGGCGGCGGCAAGTGCTCGCGCATCGCCCTGCGTCTGGCTTGAGGAGAACTCCGACGGCATCACGACTGCGCTCACGTGCGCTGCGCCCAGCGTGTCCGCCGCGATCGTCGCGACCAGAGCCGAGTCGATGCCACCCGAGAGACCCAGAACGACGTGACCAAACCCGTTCTTGCGTACATAGTCGCGCAGCCCACACTGCAGTGCCGCGTAGATCTCCGCCTCGCGCGGAACCAGCAGATCGGCGATCTGTCGCGGACACGGCGCGGCGGCGTGAGTTGGGGGATCGAAGCGCGCCAAGCACTCGACGGCCGTCGTGCGAGTAGCGGACGGCGTGCCGACATCCAGATCGCAGATCAGCATCTCCGGTGCGAACTGCGCAGCCCGGGCCAGCAGCGCACCAGTGCCGTCGAGGACGAATGAGTGCCCGTCGAAGACCAGCTCGTCCTGGCCGCCGACGAGAGCGCAGAAAGCCACGGCGGTACCGTGCTCCTGCACGCGGTCGCGGACCATCGCCTCGCGCTCGAGGCCCTTGCCCGCGTGGTAGGGGGAGGCCGAGATGTTGAGGATCACGCTGGCGCCGTCCAGCGCGAGGTCTGAGCACGGCGATCCCGCCAACCAGATGTCCTCACAGACGGTGATGCCGATGCGGTGCGCGCCCACCTCGATGATCCCGGGTCGCGATCCAGGCGCGAAGTAGCGCTGCTCATCGAACACGCCGTAGTTCGGCAGATGGATCTTGCGGTAGATGCCCACGAGATGGCCGTCGGCCAGGATCGCCGCCGCGTTGTAGCGCTGTTGCGCCTGCTCCGGGAATCCAACGACGGCGACGATGCCCGTGGTCTTCGCGGCGAGTCGCTCAACGGCGGCGCGCGCGTCGTGCATGAAGTGCTCGTGGTACAGGAGATCCTCGGGTGGGTAGCCCGTAACGGCGAGCTCGCCGAACGCGACGATCTGCGCGCCGGCCTCCCGAGCGCGCGCGATGCCGTCGCCAAGCAGAGCCTCATTCGCCGCGATATCGCCAACCGTCGGGTTGACTTGGGCGAGCGCAAGGCGCAGCTGACGCGGTCGGCTCATGACCGGATTATCCCCCGCACGGACTCCTCGCCGGCGCGCCCGGCCCGACCAGAATGTCCGCTTAGCGGCGCGTAACGCGGATCCGACCGTTACGATGGTTACGGTTGTACTACCGCCGAGTCGCCATTGCGTACTGCGAGGGCGAGCGGGGGACCCACTGCCGAAGGCACGGTGCGAGTTCTGCGCCGCGCTTCGGATGGGGCGAATCGACCGCGTCCATGCGGCCGTAGCGACGACGGATCGCGGCTCGCTGGTGAGCTGCGGCCGTGGCCGCGAGCCCGACAGCTAACCCCGTAGGCGGCGAGAAGCAAGGAGTGCATGGTGATCAGTTCAAAGCTGGTCGCGCCCGCCGTGGGCGCGGTCATAGCGCTGTGTTGTGCTGGACTCGGCGGTGTGGCCGTCGCCAGCAGCGCAGCGCCGCAGACGCCGGCTAGCACCGCAACACCGACCGGAACAACGACGCCAACCGGAGCAACGACGCCAGCGACAGCGATCCTGTCGAGCCGCGTAGTGCGCTTCAACCTGCTGGTCGGGCATGACGTCGCGATGACCGGAGCCATCGATCCGACGCTCGGGCGCCAGATCGTCGCTCTGCAAGAGCACGGCCAGCACGGTTGGTTCGATGTCGCTCAGTCGCGTAGTCTGCCCAGCGGCGACTTTGGCGTGCGCTTCCGGTCGACGCGCCTCGGTAGTTTCGCCGTCCGCGTCGCTGTGGCCGGACTCAGCGGGCTCCCGGACGTCACGAGCACACCCGAGCGGGTCAACGTCTACCACCAGGTGCTCGCGTCGTGGTATGGACCGGGCGGAACCACGGCCTGCGGGCAGCAGCTGACCGCCACAATGCTCGGCGTGGCGAACAAGACGCTGCCGTGCGGAACGCTGGTCACGTTCCGCTACCACCATCGCTACCTGCGAGTCCCGGTGATCGACCGCGGACCGTATGTGGCCGGTCGCGACTTCGACCTCACCTACGCGACGAAACAGGCGCTCGGAGCGGGCGACCTGACGGTCGTGTGGGCGAACCACTGAGCTAGATCGGGAGCGCGAGCTGACGGCCGGGGGCGTCAGCTCGCGCGCCGCTCTGGGCGTCCTCGAAGGCCGCAGCGCGGACGCCGAGCAGTCGCACCGGCCGGGGTGGGGCGTATGCGCGCAGCAGGGCGAGCGCTGTTGTGCCGATCGTCTCGGGCTCGTCGGTGAAGTGGGTGAGCGTGTGCGCCCGCGTGACCGTCGTCCAGTCATCAAGTCGCACCTTGACGGCGATCGTGCGCGCGCGCCGGGCGCGCGCATGCAATCCGTCGGCGACCTCACGCGCCAGTTGCACGATCGTCGCCTCCAGGCGCTCCGGGTCGCTCACGTCAGTCGGGAACGTCACCTCGCTCGACCGTGACTTCGCGACGCGCACAACTTCGACCGGGCTGTCGTCATAGAAATGCGCCCGCGCTTGCAGAGCTCGCGCGAGGCGCTCACCGAAGCGCTCCGAGAGCAGCGCCAGATCGACCTGCTGGAGCGCTCCAACCGTCCGGACACCGATCGCAGCGAGACGTTCGGAGGTCTTGGGGCCGATCCCTTGCAGCAGCCGCACAGGATGGTCGGCAAAGTGCACCGCCGCCTGCTCGCGTCCCATCGCGACGAACGCCGCCGGCTTGAACGACGCGCTGGCCGTCTTCGCAACGAGCCGCGACGGGCCGACGCCAACCGACACGGTCATGCCGGTGCGATCGCTCAGCTCCCCGACAAGCTCACGCAGCAGTGGCAGGGGTCGCGGGACCGCGGTCAGATCGATGTAGGCCTCGTCAATGCCGACCTGGCCGACTATCGCAAAGCGCGCCCGGACGATCTCCCACACCTCGCGACTCTTCGCCCGGTAGGCCGTGAAGTCGGGCGCGATGAAGATCGCCTGCGGGCAGAGCGCCCTGGCCCGAGCGGCCGGCATCGCGGAGTCGATGCCGTACTGGCGAGCCTCGTAGCTCGCGGTCGTCACGACGGCGCGCGGCCCGCTACCAGCCACGACAAGCGGCTGGCCCGCGGTCTCGGGGTGACGTTGGCGTTCGACCGAGGCAAAGAACGCATCGATGTCGAGGTGTGCGATGACCCGTCGCATCTCACTCACACGTTGATCTTGCTCGCGCCACCAGACGGAGCAGGCATGACCGCCTACGATCCGTCCCGATGAAGCGCGAGATCGCAGCAAACGGCGTGATCCTCACACTCGAGGAGGCCGGCACGGGTGTCCCGGTTGTCGGCCTGCATGGCTTGACGGCGACGCGTCGCTACCTGCTGATGGGGTCCCATGCGCTCCAGCGACACGGGCATCGCGTGATCCTCTATGACGCGCGCGGCCATGGCGAGTCATCGCCCGCTGCCGATGGTGATTACTCCTACAGCGCGCTCGCAGCGGATCTCGTCGCCGTGCTCGACAGCCTGGGCCTGGCGCGCGTCGTGCTCGCTGGCGCGTCGATGGGCGCGCACACCGCGCTCCGCGTCGCACTCGAGCAGCCGCAGCGGATCGCAGCGCTGGCGCTCGTGACACCCGGCTACGACCCACGGCGGTCTCCGGCACGCCTGGAGCGCTGGGACGCACTGGCCGAGGCGCTGCGTGACGGTGGTCCCGAGCGGTTCGTCGAGGTGTTCGACGTGAAGCGCCTGCCCGCCGCCTGGCGCGAAGTGGTCGCCACCGTGGTCGAGCAGCGCCTGGCGCGGCACCGTCACCCGCTCGCGGTGGCTGATGCGCTCGTTGCCGTGCCACGTTCGCGACCATTCGAGTCATTCGCCGATCTCGCGCAGATCAGCGCACCGACGCTGGTCGTCGGCAGCCGCGACGAGGCCGATCCAGACCATCCGCTCGCGACGGCCGCCGCGTACGCGCAGGCGATCCCGGGAGCCGAGCTGCTGGTCGAGGAGGAGGGGCGATCGCCGATCGCGTGGCAGGGAGGCCAGCTGTCGCGTGCGATCATCGCGCTCGCGGCGCGCAGCGCCTGAGCCTCGCACCAGCCGTTCCGTAGGATCTTGCGCGTGTCCGATCCAGCATCAGGCGTTGGCGTGCTCGCCGCGATCGCGGCCGGGCTGGTCTCGTTCCTGTCACCGTGCGTGCTGCCGCTCGTCCCCGGTTACCTGGGTGCGGTGGTCGGGGTGAGCCCGCGCGAGCTCGACAGCGTGAGCGTACGGCGAGTGCTGTGGCCGAGCCTGCTGTTCATCGTGACGTTCTCGACGATCTTCATCCTGTTCGGTCTGACGGCGACAGCGATCGGCTCGGCCCTCGTCGACAACCATGCGCTGCTCGATCGTGTCGCGGCCGGAGTCGTCATCGCCCTCGGGGCCTTCTACCTCGCGGCCGCCGTCGCTCCGCGTCTCGGGCTGGAGTGGCACCCCGACTGGCTGCTGGCGCGGGCCGGCAAGGGCGGGCCGGTGCTCGCCGGCGCGGCCTTTGCGATCGCCTGGACACCGTGCGTCGGGCCTACGCTCGGCGCCATCCTCGGCGTCGCGGGCACAAGTCGCTCGGAGTGGCACGGTGCGCTGCTGCTGGCGTTCTACTCCGCCGGGCTCGCGATCCCGTTTCTCGCGACATCGCTCGCGTTCGAGCGCACAGCGGGCCTGTTCGCCGTCGTGAAGCGTCACTACGGCGTTGTCGTGTTCGCCGGCGGCTTCGTCCTGATAGCGATGGGCGTACTGATCTGGACCAACGAGTACGCGGTGCTCAACGTGCAGGCGCAGGGCGCGCTGGCGCACCTCGGCCTCGGCAACTTCGGCATCTGAGCGAGGATCGTGAGCTGCCGCTTCGCGGCACTCACGATCGGCTCAGGACTGTGCCGTGATCACTGGCGTTGGCGCTGAGACGGGGGCTGGCGCCGGCGCTGAGACAGCGGGTGGGGTCGGCGCAGCCACGGGCGTAGGCGTCGCGGCCGCTGTGGGGGCCGGTGCTGTCGCGGTTGCCGTTGTGGTTGTCGAGGTGGTCGTAGTGTCGATCGTCGTGGCGGCCGTGGCGGTGGTGCTGGGCGTCGACGGCAACGTCGTGACGTGTGCGTCGTGGCGACGGACCGTGGCGCGTTGCGCCTCGCTGGCGACCAGGCGCAGCTCGCGTAGGCGGGCGTCGCGGACGAGGCTGGGGTCGTTGCCGGTCGCGAGCTGCACCGCGATCACCATCCAGAAGGCGAGCAAGAGGCCGACGGTGGCGCTCACCACGCGGGCTTGGATGCGGCGTGCACGATCACGCCGCTCGCGCTGCCGCGCGCGCGCCTTGGCGCGAGCGTGAAAGCTCTCGAGGCTCAGATGGGGATGGGGCAGGTGATGGCGCTCGGGCGTCAAGGCCACAATCCTCGGGGATGAAGATGAAGGCAGGCTTAGCGGCGGCTGGGCTGGCGCCCAGAGGTGCGGCCGGCGACGCGCGCCCGATAGCTCTCGAACGACACGTCGGCCGCGGGCAGCGCGGGGGCGAACAGGTTGCCCTGCGCGCGCTCGCAACCTGCTGCGATCAGCTCGGCAAGCTGCCCCTCCTGCTCCACGCCGTCAGCCACGACAGTGATGCCGAGCTCGCGCGCCGCTCCCGTGACCGCGATCAGGACCGCCCGGTGGCGCTGGGCGCTCGTTGCGGAGAGGCCGCTGACGAAGGTCCGTTCGAGCTTGATCAGATCGACCGGCAGTTGGACGAGATGCAGCAGCGACGAGTAGCCGGTGCCAAAGTCGTCGAACGCGACCTGCACACCGAGGCCGCGCAGCTCAGTGAGGCGGGCCCGCGCCTTCGGCGGATCAGCCAGCACCGCGGTCTCGGGCACTTCGAGGCAGAAGCAGGCTGGCGGGAGCTGGGCGTCATCGAGTGCCTTGCGTACGCTCGCAACGAATCCGTCGTCCGTCAGCTGTCGTGGCGAGACGTTGACCGACACAACCAGCTCCCCAGCGACGCCGTGCCAGGATGCGGCTTGGGCTGCGGCGGTACGCAGCGCCCACGCGCCGAGTGGAACGACCAGCCCATTCTGCTCGGCGAACGCCATGAACTCGTCGGCCGCAAGGATGCCGCGCCGGCGATGCTGCCAGCGCACGAGCGCCTCGCAGCCGACGACGCGCCCGTCGGCGAGCGAGACGACCGGCTGATAGTGAAGCGTGAACTCGTTGCCCGCAAGCGCGGTGCGCAGATCGCGTTCAACCTCCAACCGGCGCTCGACGTCGCCTCGCAGCGCCGCGTCGAACATCGCGAAGCGGTTCGCTCCCAACGCCTTGGCGCGGTACATCGCCATGTCAGCCTCGTGCAGCAGCGAGTCGGCGGTGCTGGTCGGTCCCGTGCCAGTGGCAACGCCGATGCTGGCCGACACCACGATCGGCCCGCTGCCGATGTCAAGCGGCTCGTCGAACGCTGCGAGAGCGCGGCGCGCCACAGCGACCACGTCGAGCTCGCTCTCGAGGGTCTCCGCGAGGATCACGAACTCGTCTCCGCCGAGGCGCCCGACGACATCGCCGCCGCGGACGGAGCCGCGCAGGCGCTCGGCGACCTGTGCAAGCAGACGATCGCCCGCGACGTGGCCCAGGCTGTCGTTGACCTGCTTGAAGGAGTCGATGTCGATGAACAGCACTGCGAGGTACTCGCTGGAACGCTCGTGGCGTGCAAGTGCGCGCGTCACCTCGCTGCTGAACACCTCGCGGTTGGGCAGCAATGTGAGCGGGTCACGCCCGACGCGGTGCTCGAGCCGGATCCACTCGGTGACGTCGCGCGCCGAGGCATACCAGCGCTGACCCTGTGCTGAGCCGCTCCACAGCAGCCAGCGCCAGCTGCCGTCCTTGTGACGGTGGCGAGCAAGCAGCTCCACGGTGTGCGCCGGCCATGGCGCACCGGCATGAAGCTGGTCAGGGCTCTCGAGCACGGTGAGCGGATCGTGGGGCTCGACACAGTCCAGCAACGACTGACCGACCAGGACCTCTGGCTCCCAGCCAAGCACGCGCTCGCACGCGCGGTTCACTGCGACGAAGCGGCGCTCCTCATCGACGATCGCGAGCATCCCACCGACGCGGTCGAATAGCTGCTCGAACACGTCCGGCTGACGCCCAGCGGGCAGGCAACCGGGAGCCTGCGCTTGCGCGGCGGGACCGTCCGGGATGAGTTCGAGCGTCACTGGTGGTCGTGGTGGGCGTTGCCGGCCGGGCGCGCCCAGGGACACACCCCCCGCACCGATGAGTATCGGCAGCTGGCGGGCCAGCTTGATGGTGCAGCGCCGTTTAGCCGACGACAGTTGCGCGGTAATGCTTAGGGGCGGCTTATCATCGTCTTAGACGCGATTCACGTCCCGCGTGGATGCTTCCTGTCAATGCGCCGACCGACAGCCACGATGATCCTCTCGGCCGCCCTCGGTGGAGTGGTCACGGCAGCCGCCGTGCTCGTGCTCGCACCCACCGGAACCGTGAAGCGGACGGTTGTCTCCTCGCCACCGCTGTCCGCCGGTGTCGCCACCGCGGATGAGCTTGGTCATCAGCCGCTCGCGCATCTGATCTACGACCGCGACGCGCCGGGCGTCGTCGCGATCTCGGCAACCGGCACATCGAGCAGCTTCCTCGGGACCACGGAGAATGCGGACACCGGCTCGGGGATCGTCCTGTCGCAGAGCGGCATCATCCTCACCAACAACCACGTCGTCTCAGGGGCAAGCAAGATCGAGGTGCAGATAGGGGGCAGTGAGGGCCCGCTACGACACGCGAAGGTCGTCGGGGTGGACGCGTCCAAGGACCTCGCACTGCTGCAGATCGACCCGAGTGGGCTCGCGTTGCATCCGCTCGCCCTCGCCGATTCCGCCACGGTGCGCGTCGGCGATCCGGCATTTGCGATCGGCAACCCGTACGGCTACGACCAGACGCTGACCGTTGGCGTCATCTCGGCGCTTGACCGCACAATCGCGGCGCCCAACGGCGCGGCGATCAACGACGTGATCCAGACCGACGCGGCACTGAACCCGGGCAACTCCGGCGGACCGCTGCTCAACGCGGCGGGCGAGGTGATCGGCGTCAACTCGCAGATCGCGAGCAGCGCCAGCAACGAGCCCGGCTCCAGCGAACAGGGCGGCAACACCGGGATCGGGTTCGCAATCCCGAGCGACACCGTCAAGGCCGTCCTGTCGCGTCTCGATCACGGCGCCATCGGAACGTCCGCGATCGCTAGCTGAGCGAACGCGCAGCGCGGAATGCGCGGTCGAGGCTCGCGATCGTCTGCGCACCGTAATCGCGGGCTACGATGCGCCCGTTCGCGTCGAGAATCACCGTAGTCGGCAGATGAGCGACACCGTAGGCGTCACCGAAAGCCGTGCTCGGGTCACTCAGCACCGGGAAGCTCCAGTGGTAGCGGGCGATGAAGGCTCGTGCCCTGGCGGGCACGTCGCCGTAGTCAACCGCGATCATCTGGCCGCGACCGATGGGTGAGGTCGCGAAGCGCTCCAGGGCTGGAGCCTCGAGGCGGCATGGACCACACCAGCTGGCGAAGAACGCAATCACCGCAGGACGCCCCCGCAGCGCTGCGACGCTCACTGCCGGGCCGCGCAGCGCCGCTCCCGGCAGCGGCGGCGCCAGCCCTGGCTGCCGCGAGGGTGCGAGCAGCCCGTAGGCCAGCAGCGCGAGCAGGAGCAGAGCGACTGTGACGCGCAGGGCAAACCGATGGCGGAGCGCGCGGGAGAGCATCTAGCCGGCGAGCGCCTGGAGTGTCGCAAGCAGGCCGACATCAAAACCATCGACGACCATGTCGGCGTGCTCGAGCTCGGCGGCAGCCAAGCTGGTGGTGACGGCGATGACCCGCATCCCCGCCGCCTGCGCGGCCTCGATCCCGAACAGTGAATCCTCGATCACCCAGCAGTCTTGCGGGTTGACGCCGAGGCGCGCTGAGGCCAGCAGATAGCAGTCCGGCGCGGGCTTGTCGGCGCTGACGTCAGCGCCACAGACGAGAACGTCAAAGTAGGAGTGTGCTTGCAGCTGCTCCAGCACCAGGGCGATCTCCACAGCGCTGGCACTGGTGACCACGGCCTGCGGAACCGATCGGGCCGCGGCCAACGCGATCAGCTCAGACGCGCCAGCCACCAACGGCAAGCCGCCGGCAGCGAGGTGGCGGTAGCGGCGCTGCTTCTCCGCCGCCAGCAGCCCGATCGCTCGATCGTCGAGCGCAGGGAACAGGCGCTGGAGCGCCGGGACGATCTTGCGGCCCATGCAATGCGCTCGCCAGGAACTCGTCTCGAGCTCGAAGCCAGCGTCAGCCAGGACTGCCCGCCAAACCCGCTCCTGAATGGGCTCGTCATCGACGAGAACCCCGTTCATGTCCCACAGCAGCGCCAACATGCCGTTCATCCCGTCATCCGCCCTGCAGAGCCCCGCTCCTACTCGGGTCGTCGCGAGCGGCTGAGCCGCCGCGTAGCACCACGGCGAACGCGGCGGCAGCGAAGCAGGCCCCGATCAGCGGGATGCTGCGCAAGCCAAAGCCCGACAGCGCCAGCCCTCCCAGGACAGGCCCGCCGGCGATGCCGACGTTGAACGCGGCGGAGTACCAGGCTGAGGCGATGTCGGTGCTGCGCGGAGCGACGACAAGAACGCCTGTTTGCATCGCAATGCCCAGTCCGCCCAGAGCGATGCTGTCGGTCGCGAGGAAGGCAACAGCCACCAACCCTTCCCTGGCCACCACGTACAGCACGCAGAGCGAAAGGGCGAGCAGGGCGACCGGGGCGACTGTCGCGACGCGTGGGTGGCGGCCATAGAGCGCCGTGACCGCCGCGAGCCCGACGGTGGAGGAGACGCCGGTCAACAGCAGCACCGGCGCGACATCGTGGCCAGGTAGCCCGCTGATCCTGGTCAGGAACGGGCTGACGTAGGTGAACACCGCGAAGAATCCGCCAACGGCGAGGACCGTCGTCGCCACGAGCGCGCGATAGCGCCGCACATCGGGCGCGGCGCCCGCGGCGGCATGGCTCTCGGAAGGCTTGCTCGTGGGCAACAGCAGCGCTACCGCGCCAAGGCACAGCACACCGGCACCGGAAAGGGCGAGGAACGGCACCCGCCACCCGGCCAGCTGCCCGAGCCAGGTGCCGGCCGGCACGCCAAGGACGATTCCGAGCGAGCTGCCGACGAGGACACCGGCAACCGCGCGACCACGAGCCTGCGGGCTGAACAGGCCCGCCGCGGTGACCGCCGCGATCGACCAGTAAACCGCCTGCGATGCGGCGATGAGGACCCGGGCAGCCAGCATCCAGCCGTAGCTCGGGGCGAACGCCACCGCCAGCGTGCCGACCACGAATGTCGCCAGCATGATCGACAGGAGCCAGCGGCGCGGCACGTTGCGCGTCACGTAGGTCGCCGGCGCGGAGGCCACCACGACGACGACGGCGTAGAAGGTGACGAGCAGCCCGGCGCTCGAAATGGAGGAGTGGAGGCTGGAAGAGATTTGCGGCAGCAGGCCCACGACGAGGTTCTCGCCCGTGACGTAGCAGAATGCCGCAGCGCCCACGGCGGCCACCGCCGACAGCGCGGTGAGTGGCCGGCGCGCAAAGAGCGAATCGTCGGACGTCGTCTCCTGCCGCCCCGGGTCGCTAACCTGCTCCACCCACACCGCCCAGTAGTTGACTGCCTAGGAAAGTGGCAGGCATTCTGCCGTAGAACCCGGCGCCAGCGCGGGCCGCGGCGCAGCAGCGGCTGAGAGACCATGGACTACGACGACAGCGCACATTTCAGCGCCTGGGGCATTGCCGCCGCCGGCGTGCTCGTTTGGCAGCAGCTGTGGCTGCCGCTGGCTTGCGTCGTCGTCGTGCTCGCCGCGGCGCTGATCATCCGTCTCACGTTTCGCCCCGGCAAGCGGGCGACCGATGTCTGACATCCCGTCCGCGTGGCTGCGCCGCAAGATCACGCTGGCGCCGCTGCTGGCGGTGTTGCTGATGGCCGTGGCCTGGACCGGGCGTCAGCTGTTTCGCCACTACCTCAAAGTGGTCGGTGGCCCCGGGCATGAGCTGGACCTCGTTTGGGCGCTGACTTTCGCAGCCTTCCTGTGGCACGTGACGTTGTCGTGGTGGGAAGGTCCGTTCACGACCACCGAGGAGCAGCAGGAGCAGCTCGACCGCGCACGCGTCACGCTCAATGTCCCCGTATTCAACGAGGATCCCGCCGCTCTGCGCACGGCGCTGCGCTCGATACTGCAACAGACCCGCCCCGTACAGCGCGTTCAGGTCGTCAACGACGGGTCATCCCGGAACCTTGAAGAGCTGATGGCTGTGCGTCAATGGTGGCTCCAGCAGAGCCACAGCCACTCGTCGCGCCTGGAATGGATTGACGTGCCGAACGCCGGGAAACGACATGCCCAGGCGATCACCTTCCGCGACGACGACGCCGACATCTTCGCGACGATGGACTCCGACACGGTTCTCGACGCGCGCTGTGTCGAAGAGGGCCTGAAGCCGTTCGCCCGAGCCAACATCACCTCCGTGGCGTCAGTCATCCTCGCCTACAACAATCGCAAGTGGTTCGTTCGCCTCGCCGACACGTGGATACTGGCGTTCCAGCTGACCGTGCGCGGCGCCATGAGCAAGCTCGGCTGCGTGCTCGTCAACAGCGGCAACTTCGCGATGTACCGTGCAGCGGTCGTACGCGATGCGCTCCCGGGCTACGAGAACGAGTTCTTCCGCGGTCGTCCGGTGCAATTCTCCGACGACACCCTGTTGACCCTGTTCGCCAAGCTCCGCGGCCGCACAGTGCAGCAACCGACGAGCTTCGCGTTCACGGTGCTGCCCAGCACGGTGTCGCATCACCTGCGGCAACAGCTACGCTGGATACGCGGCGCCACGATCCGCTCCATGTGGCACTTCCGCTACCTCCCGCTGCGAGGCCTCGCGTACTGGGAGCACCTCATCGCCTGGGTCAACTTCGTGCTGATCTCGGCGGCCCTGGTCGTCATCCTCGTGGTCGACCCTGCTTTCACGCACTCCGGCATCGACCTGGCGCTGGTGATCCTCGCCGTTCTCAGCTGCTTCACGGTCAACCTGAAATACCTCACGATCGCGCGCAGCGATCAGGGCCTTGGATTTCAGATCTGCACGCTTCTGCTCGCCCCGGTGATGGCGCTGTGGACCCTCTGCGTGCTGCGTCCGCTGCGCATCTTCGCGATCGCCACCTGCTATCGCACGGAGTGGGGGACCCGCGCGAAGGTCGAGGTGGAACTGTGACCGTCACAGCGTCAAGCGGGCCATCAGCGCGTCACGGCGAAACATCTGCACCGTCTCGAGGGAGAACTCCTCCAGATCCTTGCCGAGGCTGGGAAGCTTGGCCAGCAACGCACTGGTCAACGTGATGATGTGGCATCCCACCTGTTGGGCCTGGACGACATTCAACAGCTCGCGCGGCGAAGCCCAGATCAACTCGGCGCGGGGGGTGTCGGTGACGATGTCCACGGCGCGGGCCATGATCGGCATCGGATCGATGCCCGCGTCGGCGATCCGCCCGGCAAACACCGACAGGTATGACGGCGCTCCATCCTTGACCGCGTTCGCTATCTCGCTGACCTGCTCGGTCGTGAACAGCGCGGTGACGTTCACCTTGATCCCGCTCTCGGCGAGCTCTCGCACGAGGCTCGCGGTGGACTGGCCGGACGTCGTGGTGACGGGGATCTTGACGTACACGTTCTGACCCCATGACGCGATCAGCTGTGCCTGGCGGCGCATCTCGCCGGGATCGTCGGCGAGGACCTCGAACGAGATCGGCTGGTCGGTGATCCGTTCGAGCAGGCGGCCCGCAAACTCGGCGTAGTCGCGGAGGCCGGCCTTCCACATCAGCGTTGGGTTCGTGGTGAAGCCCGAGATGCGCGGATCGTCGGCCAGCGTGAGGATGCAGTCGAGATCGGCGCTGTCGGCAAATATTCGAGTGGTGAGCTGATCGAACATCAGGTCGGCATCGCGGCCGTGGCCGGGAGTCTAGACGCGGTCACGGCGGCGGGCGCTTCGCCGTGAAGTGCGCGGCCGCGAAGCGTGACCACCGCCCCAAAAGACGACGACCCGCCGATCAGGCACACTGTGAGGGATGGCACGCCCGCTCGATCAGCTGAAGGCCAGCCGCGACGAATCCGCGGCCGGGTTCGTGGTGCTCGGGGCGCTCGTCGCCGTGATGTGGATCGTCGAGATCATCAACGCGCTCGATGGGCAGCAACTCGACGGCGACGGGATCATCTCGCGCCACCTCTCCGGCCTGGCCGGGATCCTCAGCGCCCCTTTCCTGCACGCGAGCTTCGCGCATTTGATCTCCAACACGATCCCGTTCGTGATCCTCGGCATCGTCATCGCGCTGGGTGGTGCCGGGCAGTTGATTGGCGTCACCGTCATCGTCGCGCTGATCAGCGGCCTTGGCGCCTGGGGGCTGAGCTCCTCCGGGACTGACACGATCGGGGCGAGCGGCGTCGTCTTCGGCTACGCGACGTTCTTGATGGCGCGGGGGATCTTCACGCGCAGCGTGCTGCAGATCGTCGTCGGCGTGGTTGTCGCGGTGCTGTTCGGCGCGGCACTGCTGCTGAGCCTCGTGCCACACACGGGGGTCTCCTGGCAGGACCACCTGTTCGGCGCGATCGGCGGCGTCCTCGCAGCACGCGGCATCAGCTCGCGGCGCAGCGGCGAGGCGAGTCCAGCGCCTTAAACGAGGAAGACGCGGAAGCGAGCCGGCTGAGGAACCCTCCTCCGGAGCGCTCCCGAAGGGGCATCCCGGTCTCCTGGTGGCGCGGCCTCACACCTCGGTGGCCTCGCTCTTTACGGCTCGTTCCGCGTCTGGGAAGAAGATAGGGAGGGCGCTGAGCTCGCGCAAGGGGGGCTCGCGGAGGATCGCGCATTCTCCGCAAAAATCCGCGGACGCGGGATTATGGATAGGGTCCTGGGCGGTCGTGGCATACCATCCGTCGCCGGAGACGATCGAGCGCTACGCCAGCGTGCTGGTCAACTTCGCCCTCGGTGGCGGAAACGGAGTCGCAGCGGGTGATGTCGTGCTGATCACCGCGCCTGAGTCCGCGAAGCCGCTGTATGTCGAGCTGAACCGCGCGGTGCTGCGCGCAGGCGCCCACGCTGTCGGGCAGTACCTGCCCGATGACGACGCGGCGTACAACCTTGGGCGCGATTTCTACGAGCTTGCCAGCGACAAGCAGATCGAGTTCTTCCCGGCGCGCTACCGGCGTGGCCTGATCGATCAGATCGATCACATGGTCGCCGTCATCTCAGACGCCGACATGCGCGCGCTGGAGGGCGTGCCGCCGGCGAAGATCATGCGCCACGGCGAGGCGTCCAAGCCATGGATGGAGTGGCGGAACGAGAAGGAGAATGCCGGCAAGTTCACCTGGACGCTCGGGCTCTACGGCACGCCGGCGATGGCGGCCGAGGCTGGGATGAGCGAGCAGGAGTACTGGCAGCAGATCAGCGACGCCTGCTTCCTCGACGAGGCTGACCCGATCGCGCGCTGGCGCGAGGTGAGCGGCCAGATCGCCTTCTACATCGCGCGGCTCGACGCGTTGCAGATCGAGTCGCTGCACGTGCTCGGCGCCGATGTCGATCTGCGGATCAAGCTCGGCGAGCGCCGCAAGTGGGTCGGCGGCAGCGGACGCAACATCCCGAGCTTCGAGATCTTCACCAGCCCCGACTGGCGCGGCACCGAGGGTTGGATCTACTTCAACCAACCGCTGTACCGCTACGGCAACCTGGTGCGGGGGATTCGGCTCGAGTTTGCCGGCGGCCGGGTCGTGAAGGCGACCGCGGAGCAGAACGAGGAGGTCCTGACCGAGATGGTCGCGACCGAGAACGCGGACAAGGTGGGCGAGTTCTCGCTCACCGACACGCGCTTCTCGCGGATCACGAAGTTCATGGCCGAGACGCTGTTCGACGAGAACGTGGGGGGGCCCTGCGGCAACACCCACATCGCGCTCGGCAACTCCTACCACGACTGCTATGCGGGCGACCCCGCCGCGCTCAGCCGCAAGGAGTGGGAGCGGCTCGGCTTCAACGACTCGAGCGTGCACACCGACATCGTCTCGACAACCGACCGGCGGGTCACCGCAACGCTGCGCGACGGCAGCGAGCTCGAGATCTACGCCAACGGGCGCTTCCAGCTATGAGCTAGAGCCGGTTGCGCCGCTCGAACCGGTTGCGCCGGTCGAACCGGTTGCGGAGGTCGAACCGGTTGATGGCGGGGCCGGCTCGTTGCGCAGGCCGGCGAAGGCGAGCTGCGATATCCCCTCGATCGTGTCGATGCCGTAGGCCTCGTCGGGGTTCTCATTGGTCATTACCGCGATCAGGTAGTAGCGGTGGTCGCCGTGGATCATGCCGATGCTGTTGATCTGCCAGCCGCCGGCGACGGGCAGCCAGCCGTTCTTCACGGCGACCGTCACGCCCGGCGGGGGGCCGGCCGTGATGCCCCAGTAATCCATCGAAATAACGTGCTCCATCAGGCCGAGCTCGTAGTCGCGCGCTGCGTAGTGGAGCACGTGGTTGGGGAGCGCCACGTGGCGCAGCAGACGGAGCTGGTCGCGCGGCGTCGTCTCGGTCAGGCCCCAGGCGTAACTGGGCGTCGTCTCGGTCATGTGCAGGCGCTCGTCGAACTCGGCGACCGCGGCCGGCGCACCCTCCTCGTCCCACAGGTCGGTTGCGTCGTCGTTGTCGCTCTCCTCGATCATGCCGGTGGCGATCTCCTGATCCTCACCGCCGAGGAACTCGCCGCGGGCCTGATACTCGTCGAGCAGCGTCGCGAGGATGTTCACCTTGATGATGCTGGCCGTCTGCTCCGGGTCGTCGGGGTGGTAGAGGAATGTCGTGTGCGCGCCGATGTCGTAAACGCCCGCGGTGATGTTGCCGGAGCGGGAAGCGAGGAAGCGGCGCATCGCGGTCGTGGTGAAAGGGTTGGCCGGGGTCGCGAGCGGCGCGTGGCGAAGCTTGATGGGCTGCGGCGCGAGCGCGACTTCGCGGCTCGGCGTGGCCACCGAGGTGGTCCTGCCGGCAACGGCGATCGCACCGACAGCCGCCGCGGCACACAGCACCAGCGCGAGCGCAACGCTCAGCGCAACGGTGATGCGCGATGAATGAGCTGGAAGTGCTGGCAAGGTCAAGGGCAGAGTAACGCTTTGCCGCTGATCAGCCGGCGGTGCTTGCGGTGAAGGATGCCGATGTCGAAGTCCGCGGCATGCTCGACCAGACGATTCGCGAGATGCCTTCGATCGTGTCGATCCCGTAGCTCTCGCCGTCGTCGCCGCTGGTGAGGATCACAATCAGGTAGTGGCGGCCGTCACCGTCGATCGACCCGATGCTGTTGACCTGCCAGTCGGAGCCGACGATCGGCACCCAGCCATTCTTCAGGGCGACCGTGACAGTTGGCGGGGGACCGGCGGAGACGCCCCAGCGCTCGAACGGCGTGACGTTCTCCATCAGGTACTGCGCGTAGTCGCGCGCCTGGTAGTGGAGCAGGTCGTTGCGCAGCATCACGCGGCGGAGCAGCAGCAGCTGATCGCGTGCGCTCGTCAGCGTCTCGCCCCAGTAGTCGTCGGGGTTGGGCGTCGTCTGCGTCATCCCGGCCGCCTTGTTGAACGCCGCGATCCCGACTGCGCCGCCGGCCTCCTCCCACAGAGCGGTGGCATCGTCGTTGTCACTCTGCTCGATCATGTCCGTCGCGAGGTCCTTGTCGTCCTCGCTCAGCGGCTCGCCGACCAGCTGCCGCTCACTGAGCAGCGTCGCCAGGATGTCGACCTTCACGATGCTCGCGGTCTGCTGGCGATCGTTCGGGTGGTAGAGGAACGTCGTCCCGGTCGCAACGTCATAGAGCCCGGCGCTGATGTAGCCCGTGCGATGGTGGAGGAAGGCGACCATCGCCGGCGTCGTGAAGGGGTCTACCGGCCGGCCGGCGCCCGCGGCCGCGCCGGCAAGCTCCTCGAGCCCAAGGAAGGCCGCGATGCCGCCCGCGCCGACCACGACAGCGCCGGCACATACTCGTGTCAGCCAGCGCTTGCCGTGTCGCCGACGCTTCGCCGCCATTCGCCCGCCGAACGTTAACGCTTGCGGCTGTGTGCGGTGCCGCCGGGCGTGGTCGGGTCGCGCGTCTCAGGACAGGTCGAGCACGACCTGCGGGGCGGGAATCACGTGGTCCTCGCTGCCCTCGGTCGGGATGATCGCCGTGCCGATCGCGAAGAACTCGATGACGTGGCTGCCCCAGCCGTGCGAGCGCTCGTGGATGTCGACGCCGACGATCCCTTCAGCCTTGGCGGTGAGCGCCTCGGCCTGCATGCGCTCCATCGCCAGCTCGCGAGCGTCGTAGAGCGCCTGCGTGTAGTTCGGCAGCTCGACGTTCTGGCCGGTGTTCTTGATCGACTGACGCATCGTCTGATGCGCGACGTGATACACGCACGAACCCATCACCATGCCCACCGGCCGGTGACCTGTCTGAAGCAGCGTCCAGAATTCCTGACCGGTCAGGTCGCTGGTGAACGGACGGCCCGACGGAGCGCGATGCAGCGCGCCGGAGCGATGCTTGACGGCGGTGCCCACGGCGATGAACTCAGCCATGTTCTCGCCCCAGTCGTAGCGACCGATGTCGAGACGCACGCCGACGACGCCGTCAGCGCCGAGCTGGTCGGCCTCTTCCTCCATGCGCGTCATCGCAAGCTCGCGCGCCTCGTACATCGCCTGCGAAAGGACGGTGAGCTCCTGGTTCTGGCGGTAGGCCGCCAGCTGGATGCCGATGTGGTAGATGCTCGAGCCGATCACCAGGCCGAGCGGCTGGAAGCCGGCCTGGCGGACGAGCAGGAACTCGTTGACGGACAGGTCGCTCGTGAAGAGGCCGGCACGGTTCTGCTGCAGCCGGGCACGACCCGCCTCGGGTAGACCTTCGGTGCTCTGCGGGTCATACGCCATGGCTGCGATCCTTTCGGGTGGGTCAGGAAGGGGAGGGGCTCAGTGACAGGACACCGAGCGCCGCCGGCAGTTCGTCGATTGGCGGCGCCTCGCGAACCACGGTGCCGATGACGTGAAACGTCACGATCAGGTCTTCGTGCTCGAAGCCGCCGCGACGGGTGCGGTAGGTGTGCGAGGTCTGGTCGATCTTTACGCCGACGATTCCGTCGCCGCCGTAGCTGGCTGCTTGGGCGGTGAGGTAGCGCATCGCTGTTTCGCGTGCGTCGTAGACGCCCTGCGTGAACTCGGGCAGCTCCTGGTTGGTCCACGAGGCGCCGCCGCTGAACATGCTCGTCCCTTGCGCCATCTGCGTCTGCCAGGTAGCGGGGACGTAGTGCACACTGGTATGAGCAGCGATTCCGACCGGCCGGAAGCCGGCAGCACACAGCTTCCAGTACTCCTGCGCGGAGAGGTCGCACAGCACCGGCTCGCTGCCGGCGTCGCCGCGCAACTGCTTTGGCAAGCGGACCGCTGTGCCGACGGCGATGAACTCCACTGCGCCAGGAGCCCAATCGTGGCGTCCCTGTGTGATCCGCACGCCGACGACGGCGTCAGCGCCCGCCGTCCGGGTCTCCTCGAGCAGCCTGCCGAGCGCGAGACGCCGGCTCTCGTTGTAGGCAGTCGAGAGCACCGGCACCTCACCGATCGGGAACATGTAGCCGCTCTGCCATCCCGTGTGGTAGATCGACGAGCCCATCACGAGCGTCACCGGCGTGATGCCGAGGCGTGCGAGCAGCGCAAACTCGTCGACGGATAGGTCGCTGCCGAACGGGCCGGATGCGCCGTCGGGCTGGGCTAGGGCGCTGAGCCGCTCCGCTGCCGCCAGCGAGATCCCGCCGGCCTCGATTCGCTCCCGCGACGCGACAGCGCGCTGCTGCTCGGCCTGATCGGGGCCGGCGGCACCACGGCCGAACAGCGGAGTCATCGAATCAGCCCTTGGAGAGCGATGCGCGCCTGCTCACCAAACTCTGCGACATCGCTCACGGCCCCGAGGATAGCGTGGATCCAGTCTTCCAGCTTGAGCTGCTCGCGCCTCAGGGTGATGCCGCGCACCACCTCGTGACGCGTGCACTCAAAGCCCACCGCGGCACGCTTCAGCTCGAACCGTGCGTCACCGAGGCTCAACGTGATCGACTCCAGCTCGGTGGTTTTGGAGCGGAAGCCGCCGACCTTGCGGCGTCTGACGACGACCAGCCGCGGTAGCGCGTTCTCGAGCCGCACGGCAAGCGCGTCGACGAGGACACGGAGGTCCGTGCTGTCGGCGCGTAGCTCGGCGGCACTCAGGTCGAAGGCGAATCCGGGATCGGACTCGGTCTCGTCGGTCACGTTCGGATGCGGTGGGTGCCGATGCGCATCGGTACCCACATTACGGAGTTTGGGCGGCGGGGGCGCGCAGCGGTGCGCGTCGGTCTGCCTGCCGCCGGCCGTTCGCGGCACCGCCTGCCGCGTGTACGGTTCTCAGCGTGACAGCTGCCGGGTATCGGTTGGGGGCCGCGCGCGGCACGCCGACGCTGCGACCGGCGCTGCGCCGCACGTGCCTGCTCGGTTGTGTGCTGGCGCTGGCCGCGCTCCCGGCGTGGCCGGGCGGCGCTGCCGCAAGCGGGTCCGTAGCCGCCGCGTTCCAGAGCTCGTTCAACGGCGTGTCATGCGTTGGCGGCGGGGAGTGTGTCGCCGTCGGACAGATCGCGCTCAGCTCGTCGATCCAACCGCTCGGCGAGGTGCTCCGGCGCGGACGCTGGCGGCCGGCCCCGGTCAGCCCGATCGGACGCGACTCGCAGCTGGCGGCAATATCGTGCGTGTCCGCGAGGTGGTGCCTCGCCGTCGGCGGTCGGCCGGCTGGCGCGCTCAGCGAGATCTGGGACGGCAAGCGGTGGGCGGTCGCGTCCGTTCCGCTGCCGCACGGGACGAACACGCTCGCCGCTGTCTCCTGCCTGTCCGCCACGTGGTGCGTGGCGGTCGGCAGCACGGAGCTCGAGACGCCGCTCGCTGAGCGCTGGAACGGCGTCTCATGGACGGCGCTTGCGACGGCGTCGCTGCCGGCCGGCGGCAACGAGGCGCTGCTGCGCGCCGTGTCCTGCGCGGCGCCGGATGACTGCGTGGCGGCTGGCACGTCGTTCTCCGCCGGCGGCGAAGCGGTGCTCGTCGAGCGTTACGCCGCGGGCGTCTGGCGCCGCGTGCAGGTTCCCCCGATCGCCGACACGCCGGCGCTCTCCGGCGTGTCATGCCCAACCGCCGGCTGGTGCCTGGCTGTCGGAACGACTGGTGCGGCTGGCTCGGCAGGCGCGCAGCCACTCGTGCTGCGCATCGCCGGCGATCAAGTCAGCCGCCTCTGGCCGGCGTCGACGACGCCCGCCGCAGCGTTCTACGGCGTGAGCTGCACAACGATCCAGCGCTGCGTCGTCGTCGGCGACACCCCGACGAGCCTCACGGCGGCGCTCGATACGCCGTTCGCTGAGGAGCTCGACAGCGGTGCTTGGCAGACGATGACGATCGTGAGTGGGGGGGTGTCGGAGGCGTTCACCGGCGGCGTGTCATGCGTGGCCGTCACGGCGTGCAATGCGGTCGGTGGCGTGACCGCCGGGCAGCGCATCGAGGCGGTCTCCGAACGCCTGGTTGGATCGACGTGGAGGCCGCTCGTCATGCCGGCCGACCCGTTTTGAGCGACGAGCCCCGCTTGGCTGGGCGAACCGATCTCCCTCCGCGTTAGGCTTCCTTTCCGAGCATGGACGAGATCGGCTCAGGTTTGTGGCATTGGGCGTCGCAACATGAGCGCATCCATGCCGTGGTGCACTCGTACTTGCTGCGTGAGGAGCGCGTCGTGATCGACCCAGTTGCTCCCGCCGAGGGACTCGAGTGGTTCGAGTCGGTTGATGCGATACCGGAGCACGTGCTGCTGACCAATCGCCACCACGACCGCGACAGCTGGCGGCTGCGCGAGCGGTTCGGCTGCACCATCCACTGCATCCGAAACGGCGCCTACGAGCTTGATGGACGCGGCCCGGTCACGCCATTTGATTTCGGTGATGTCCTGCCTGGGGGCGTCGCGGTGCACGAGGTCGATGCGATCTGTCCCGACGAGACGGCGCTCTACATTCCCGCGCATCGCGCGCTCGCCTGCGCCGATGGCGTCGTGCGCTGGCCTGGGAGCGATGGCCTGACATTTGTCCCGGAGCACCTCATGGACAACCCGGCGCAGACGAAGGCCGGCCTGAAGGCCGCCTACCGGCGGCTGCTGACGCTCGACTTCGACGTGCTGCTGCTCGCCCACGGCGAACCAGTGCGCAGCGGAGGGAAGGACGCGCTCCGCGCGTTCGTCGACGAGGCGTCCTAGGCCTCTTCCGGGGCCGAGGTCGTGCGGGCAGACAGGCTAAGGTTGCGACCATGACACCCGAACGAGCACACGAGCTGCTGGAAAAGGCACGGCATGACACGGAGGCCAAGCTCGCCCGCGTCGGCGGCAGCGCAGGGGACCAGACCGACCGCCAGGACGACGCCTCCGGCCAAGCCGACAAGCTCGTCGAGCGCGAGACCGGAGAAGCGCTCGCGGTCCTGCTGAGGCGCCGCCTGGAGGCGATCGGCCGCGCCGAGGCGCGCCTCGCAGACGGCTCCTACGGCCGCTCCGTGCTGAGCGGCGAGGTGATCCCCGACGGGCGTCTCGAGATCGAGCCGTGGGCGGAGCTCACGGTGGCCGAGCACTCAAAAGCGACCTGACGCTCGGCGAGCGGCGGCCGCGGCTCGGCCGGCGGTGAGGAGGAGATCGCTCCGCCAAGGTCTCGCGCACCGGGTGAGACGGAATGACCGGCTGACCGCTCGCGGAGCGATACTTGCCTCATGCGACTCTGCGTCAAGTCGGTGGCAGCCGCAGTCCTGTTGTCGGCGGGGCTGAGCGGGTGCGGATCGGCCGCCGTCCCGCGCCCCGTTGCCCTGGCGGCACGGTCGCGCCCGGATTGCGCCGAGACGTCGCGGTGCCCGGTGCCGTTGCGCGACCGGTCGCATTACTTGAACATCGTCGGCCGCCGCGCTGCCAAGCTCTGGTTCGTGGTTGGCAGCGCCCAGCCGGCGCTGCCGTACGTGCTCGGCAACACGTTGCGGCTCGCACCGGATGGCCGGTCGTACCGCCTCACCGGCTACGAGATCGGCGCGTGCAGATCACTGCTGCGCTCGCCGGACGGGCGCTACGTGATGTATGGGACCTCGCGGGGTGGCTGGCCCGCGCTGGAGGTGCTGGACCTCGCGACCGGCGAGCACACCAGCTTCGCCACGCACGCCTGCGACCCCGCCTGGAGCCGCGATGGCGAGATCGCCTACGTTCACTACGTCTCGTTCAACTCCAGCCTCGGCGAGTTCACCGCCCGCGTTGCGGTGGCGGACGGCCTGAGCGGAGCGCCCAGTACGTGGAGCGGCGAAGGGGCGTGGGCAGGCCCGGTCTGGGCGGGACACGACCTGCTCGTGAACGACGGCGGCGTCCAGGCGGCGCACCCGGGCCCCCTGGTGATCCTCTACGGCCCAGGCCGGCAGCGCATCGTGGGCAGCCGTCCGCGCGAGTGGCAGGGGCCGTTCTCTACGGTCGTCGCAGTCAACCCCGCGGGCACCGAGGCGCTGCTTGACACTGAACGGCTCGGACCATCCGGGAGCTCCGACCGCTCTGAGGACCTCGCCACCCTGCTGCGGGTACGCGACGACAGACTGCTCTCGGCGGTCCGCATGGAGCAGTCGGCGTACGGCGCGGCCCTGGCCGCCGAAGGGGACTGGAGCGGCAGCACGATCATCGCCGCCGAAGGCGTATTCCGTGGCGGCTCCAGCCATCCTGGTGCGGCGCTCGTCACGCTCACCGTCCGCGACAACCGCCTGGCACTCCGCTCGGTCAAGTGGTTCCTCGACGGCGGTTACGAGGTGATGGCACAGGACATCCCCGAGACCTACCAGCCGACGTTTCTCGACGCGAGCGGCCGGCACGTCGCCGTCTGGTACGACGCGGCCGGGCAGCTGCAGTACCTGATGTGCGACACGCTTACCGAACGCTGCAGCGCCAGTCGCAACCTCACGTACCCCTCGGGCCCCGTGACGAGCGCGGCGTTCGTCGCGAACCCGAGCCGCCCCTAGAAGCGGCCGGCAGGCCCGGCGATCTGGGGTGCCGTTATCAAGCAACCTGGCATCAACCGACAAGCAGGGGTCGGCCCGCGACGAACACCCGTGAGAAAAGTCACGGTAAGGCCCGTGGCATGCCCGCCACGCGGCGGACGCCGGCGCTTCATAGCCCGCCCCTCACCAACTCAATGAGAGCCACGGCGGGTAGTTGACGCCGGCGGCCAGCAGCCGCCCCAGGAACGTCGGCGATGCCGTGAGTGGGGTCGCTGGTGGACAGTTTGGATAGGGGGCGCCGAGCACCGGTTCGGTGTGACCTCTTATCGTCAGCTGGAGCCCGCCGCACAACCCGCTGTAGACCGCCGCAACAGCCAGCGGCACCCTGGCTCCTTTCGTCGCGAACGTCATCTGCAGAAGAACGGGGACACAGCCGGGCCATCCCGGCGGCGACGGGCTCGCGATGCGTTCGTCATCACCGACCAGCAGTTCGTCACTGGCGAGCGGCAGCGAATTGAGAAGTGCGACTACACGACGGATCGTTGCCGCCGAGGTGACTGTGACCACCGTTTCTGGGCCCCCGAACCGGCAATACCCGGACCAGCTGTTCGGTCCAGCGCGCATCACCATCCTGCTGGCGCCGGACGGGATCCGTTCGCTGGCCGGACGCTGCTGGTAGGGGGTCGCGAGCGCATCGACGCGAATGCCGACGTTGCCGTCCTGCAGCTGAACAGCCTGCACCTCCAGATCACGAACGTCGACGCGCTGAGTAATCGCCGGCCACACGATGTCGACACGGTTCTCCGTTAAGAACTCCGTGTCGCTGGAATTCGCAAAGGCACCCTCCTCGCTCCGCAACACGGTCTCATTCAAGTAGCGGTCGTGGCTCACCTCGTCGATCACGTCCGCTGGGCTGAGGTGTGCGCGAGAGATCGTCCAGAAGGCGTAGTCGTCCACGACGTCGCCCGCGGTCGCCGGCCTGGTGCCACCTCCGATGCCCGGCTGAGCGGCCACGATCGATGCCCTGGGGTGCGCAAGCGCGCCGAGGTCGCCGGCCGGCTCGACCACTGAGCGCTTCGCTCCCGGCGGCAGCCGCACCTGCGCGAGCAGCGCCTGGGCAGCGGCCCGCGCCGCCAGCTCGTTCGCGGGCAGGCTGCCGTAGTCGCGGACCGCGACAAACACGGACGCCGCCACCACGACGGTCGAAAGGATGGCGGCCGCAACACTCGACCTGCTCCAGCGCTCCGTCGCTGACCTCGCCTTCACGCCACACGCAACAGAAAATCGGCCCGAGCATACTGCGACTTTGGGCGGCCTGTTCGCTGCGTAGCCCTGTTCTTCACGACGACAGCGCCGAACGTGTGACGTACGACGACGCCATCAGACGCGCGACCGCCAGCTTCGTGACGCTCGCCGCAATTGCGACCATTCCTTCCAAGCCGCCGACACCAACGGCATGGGCTACGCCACTCTGCCGTAGGTGACCCACGCTGCCAAGACGCCGTAGCGCGATGAGCGCTGGCGCGAGGAGACGTCGCGACCGCAGGGCCTATTCTTCTTGGGCAATGCGGGGACGACTCGCGTTTCTTGCGGCGGTTCTGGTGGCGGCCGTGGTCGCGGTGGCCGCGATGTCGTCAGGCACCGGTAGCGTGCCGCGCAATGTCCGCGGCACGCTGACGCAGATGGTGATGGCGATGCGCGCGGATGACGGGCCTCAGGTCTGTTCGCTGATGACGGCGTCGGGGGAGACGTTCTTTCTGGGCTTGGCGTACCCGAAACACGGGCCGTGCGGGCCGCTGGCGACCGCCATCCTCAAACGCGTGAAGTGGACCGAGCCGCTGGCCCAAGCTCTGCACGGCATTGCGGGGGCAACCATTCGTCGCCAGCCAGGAGCGGGGATGCCGGCCGAACCCGGCGCCACTGCCAGAGCGTTTGTGGTCGAACGTGGCGGCGGCGTCCCGCTTGCACGCATTCACGGTCACTGGCTCCTAACAAGCGCCGATCTCGCGCTGTCTTACCCGCTATTCCTGATGGCTGGCGCACCATGCAGCGCGATACCGGATTGCCGAAACCCAGCCACCCTATCTGCACCCTGACGCGTCGCGGACGTGCGCGGCAAGCGGATGGCGCTCCGCGCCGTCAGTCTGGCCTACTGCGATGACGGCTACTGGTTCGCGGAGGAGGAGTGAACTCCAAAGCATCTGGCTCGCTGTTACAGAGCCAAACGGCAACGGTACGCGCGCTGCGTACCCGCGAGTACGCGGGGCGCGTACCATTCTGGCTTCGGTCGGGGGCGGCTTGCGTGGGTCGTGCGCGCACGCGTCCGTTTAGACCTCTCTAGATCTTCTAGAACTCTTTAGACCTCGGGTTCCGGGCGCTACGGGGTGGCTGTTTGCTCACGGCTGTTCATACCTGCGCCCGCGGAGCTCGATGGGGAGATCGTCTGCGCGCTCGCCGCGGGCGAAGGCTTGGGCGTCTGCCCGGTAGCGCGCGGCGCGCGCGCTCGGCGGATTCGCAGGCGAGAACACCGAGGTGCAGTAGTGGGGGTGCCGGTAAAGAGCGTGGCCGCAGCCGACAAGTGATGTCGCGTGGCCGCCGGCTCGTAATGTCCGACAAGTGTGGGTACACTTGTCGGATCGTGTCGACGGTGAGCATCAGGGAGCTTTCGCGGAACGCGAGCGGCGTTGTGGCTGGTGTTGCGGCTAGTGGCCGTCCGGCCGTCGTGACACGCCACGGCGTGCCTGTGGCTGCTGTCGTGCCGATCGACGCTGGCGATCTTGAGGATCTGGTGCTGGCGAAGGCGCCGCGGTACCTTGAGGACATTGCCGCTGCCGATGAGGACCTGCGTGAGGGTCGGACGCGTAGCGCCAATGACGTGTTCGCCGACCTCGGCGTCTAGCTCACCGCCGCTGCGTCGTGTGGCGAGCGTGACATGACTGCCTGTGGCTGAGCCGGTTCACCGGATCGAGATTGCGCGGCGCGCGGAGCGCGACCTGCGCAAGCTGCCACGTCAGGATGTGGGGCGTGTGCGTGACAAGCTCGCGGAGTTCGTCGCCGGCGCCGAGAACGTCGATGTCAAGACGCTCCAGGGCCGCTCGCCGTGGCTACGCTTGCGGGTTGGCGAGCTGCGCGTGCTGCTTCGACCGCTCGGACCAACTGAAAGCGCCGACCGCAAACCGGGCTGGCTCGTAGCTCGCGTCATCGCACGTCGCGAACTAGAACGCGCCATCGCGTCCCTCGATCCCTGACACTACCTGTCGGTTGATGCCGCGTTTACTAACGGCACCCAATCTCAGGCGATCACGCCAGCCGGCATTTCGAAGGCGCCGGGTCCACGGTCGTCATACTCTCTGCACGCGGCGATCATCTGCTTGGCGCCGCTGGGGGCATCACCAAGGTAGTCCCAGGCTGCCAAGTAGCTGGCCGTACAGTCGCCGCTTCAAGCAACCAACGGAGGGACACGATGGCTGTAGGAATACGTCTCAAGCTCGCTGGCGTCACGGCCGAGCAGTTCGACCAGCTTCACGCGGCGGTCGACCCTGTAGGCAATCCGCCTGACGGGCTCATCTTCCACTCATCCGGTCCGATCGACGGCGGTTGGGGCGTGATCGACTACTGGGAGTCGCGCGGGCACTTCGACCGCTTCTCGACCGAGCGGATTGGACCCGCGATGGGCGCCAGCGGCGTTTCCGCCGCACCCGACATTCGCGAGTTCCCCGTGCACGAGTACATGGCGCACTAGCAAGCGACCAGTCCGTCGACCGAGTCTCCGGACGCTGGCGCGTCGGGAGACTCGGCGACGGCGGGGAGGGGTTGCCAGCTCACCGCGGAGGCGGTCAGGGGATTCGGATGTCCCTGCTGCCGCGCGCGGCGTTCAACTCTTCCTCGGTCAGGACGGATTCCTTGACCGGCGTCGCGATCGACCAGTGCTTGCCGACAGGGCAACGCTGGAATCTCCACCAGCCGAGGCGAAGCGCCTTCAGCGACGCTCCAGGGATCCAGATCGTCGTGTACAGATGTCCCTTACGGCAGCGCACCACGACGTTGCCACCGATGCGGTACCCGCGGAGCCGCATCACGACGGCCCCAACGACGTGAGCGGCCGCGACGACGACGACGACCGGACGCCAACGATGGCGGTCACCTGGACCAGCCTCACGGCCGCAACAACGCCTGAGCGTCCAACGACCTGACATTGCGGGCCTCCTCAAGCCGCGCGTAATGATGTCTGCGCAGCAACCGTAGCGCTGCACCAGGACTGCGCGCCTCTCTACCTGCGACACGAGTGGCGGGGAATGAGCACAAGCCCGAGGTCCAGGCCTGACACGAGCTCGGGCATGGCAGGCAATGAACGTGCGGCGCCCCTGCCGCCGATGCCGAATGCTCGATAATCTATCTTATGTAAACTAATAGGGCTTCCCGGACCTGCGCCAACGTCTAGCGAACGCGCGGGTCAGTTTGCGGGAGCAATGGCACAGCCACAGCGGCCCGCTGCGCGTCTGAGGTCTTCATCCCAGCTGACAAGCGCAGTGTCGGCGCCGAGCGAGAGCGCGCTTGCGAGGTGGACCGCGGCGTAGCCGCGCAGGCCCAGTTCTTCGGCGAGATCTCCGGCCTGATGCGCAAGCGCACCGTCGATGCCGACAACGAGCAGCTCGTCGTGCAAAGAATCGAAGTCCGCCTGTGCCTGGGCGTGCGCGCTGGTCGTCAAGCGCCCGCCGCGTTGCGCGGCCGCGAGAGCTGCGCGGCCCTCTGGATAGGACAGGATGCTCGACGCAGCGTCCAGCGGCGCAGACCACAGCGCGGACGCTAGCTCAGAGTCCCGTTCCACCACCACGAGCTTCACCAGCGCCGAGGTGTCGAAGTAGAGGATCAGCGGCGCTGCTCGGCGACCAGGTCGGAGACCGCGCCCGTCGCCGTGACGCGCGCTCTGCGCGAGCTACGCGCTTGCATCGGTCTCGTGATGAGGCCGCGCCGCACAAGATCAGCAAGCGCGCCGTCGGTATCAACGCACGACAGCCGCGCGATCGGCCGGCCGCGACGCGTCACGAGCACTGCAGCACCCCGTTCGACGCGTTCGAGATGCTCGCTCAGCCGATCGTGGAGCTCGCGCACCCCCACCTCGTATTCCCCACTATGTAGCGTCATCGTCTGATTGTAGCAGCTACATCGACGCGCGAATCTGACCCCTTGCTACGCGGCCGTGTCTGGCCTGCGGGCGCGGATGATCGTGGCGCTGGCGCGCTCGTGCACGCGATGGGTCGGCTGGAACGCGATCTGCTCGAATCCGGCGCCCTCGAACGCTGTACCCGAACGTCACGCCGGAAGACGCCGCCCAGGTGGTCCTCCCCCACAGCGGGGCACGCTCCTCGAGCGCCTAGGCGTCACCAGGAGGACTCGACCGACGGTGGAAGTTTGAGGCCGCTCGCCTCGAGCGCCGGCTCGGCGTGTCCGTCGCCGGTGAGGTGACGACGATCGCCTTGCCGGCCTGCGAGCCGTCCGCAGCTCCTGGCGCGAGGGCGACTGTGATCCTGTTCACTCCCGCAGGTATGCGTTCGCTCGCCGGCCGCGGCGTCACCCACGTGACCACGGCGTCGACGCGGATGACCGTACTGCCGTCGTCACGCTGGAACGCGGTCACGATGAGATCTCTGACGTCCAGGACGTGCGGCACCGGCGACCACGCGAAGATCTGGGTGAGTGGCGTGTTCGCCCAGGCATTGCCGTCCGTTTGCACCGCGCTTGTTTGCACGCCGCCGGCGAGAGCTTCCTTCAGGGTGGCGTCCTCCACGTTCCCAAGGACGCTCTGTGGCGTCGCGCCGCGGGGGCTGTCCAGAACGCGTGGTCATCGACCAGCTCGCTGCCGCGCAACGTTCGGAAGCCATCGCCGACGCCTGGCTGGATGGCCAAGACGAACCCTTCACGCTTTGCGAGGTAGCCAAAGTCGCCCGCCGGCTTGGCAGCGGGCCACCGCTCAACCTGCTCGGACGCTTCATCGCCGGTCTCGCCTCGTATCACATGTAACGAAGCACGAACGCAAACGTGACCAATAGCCGCTGCGACGATACTGCGACTTTGGGCGGTCTGTGCACTGCGTGGCCTCGCTCTTCACGGCGACGGCGCGCCGAGCCCCACGGTAAGCTCACAAGATCAAGCGTACGGCTTTCATCTTCGCTGTCCTGCTTTCGTTTGCCGCCACCGGCGGCGCCGCTGCGACGGCCTCGGCGGCCAGCAACACGGTGCCTGTCGTACGCTGCAAGACGACGTTCGGAGTGCAGGGCAGCGTGGTGTGGCCGAGCAGCGTCAAGGTGCTGCACGCGCCGGCCTCGGTCCGGGGACTCGTGGCCTACAGCAACAGTCAGCTGGTTCTGATCGGCCCGGCCGGCATGAAGTGCTCGGGGATCGTCGCCACTGACGGTGGAAGTCAGGTCGTGGCGTGGCACCGAGGACACTCACGCCCAGGCCAGCACTCGCACATCGACGGTCTCACGCTCAACATCGACCCGTCATGCGCCGGCTGCAAGGCGGACGATGCCTGCCCGTTCTTCACCGCGTTCGCGTCCGCCGAGGGCTTCCCCTGCGCGGCCGGCGTCCCCGCCGGTGAGCAGGTCCACAGGGTCGGCTCGGACATCGCCGAGTTCCAGGATCCGGCTGGCGTGGCGGGCTCCGGCTGGCCGAGCGGTGGACCGGACCCGGCCAACGGCGTCGTCGGACTGAGCGGGCCCGCCGGCAACCAAGCCGTTTACCGCTCGACGTGCACTCTTCCCGCGTCAGAGCACTCGGTCTGCACCGTCAGCCTGAACGACGTCCTCAGCCGCTACGGCTGATCGTCGCGTAGCTGCGACCGCCGGCGCTAGGCGCGCGGCTTCAGGTGCAGCACGATGACCTCATCGGTGGGGGCGTTCGGGCTCCCCGACTCGTACTCGTTATGCGGTGTTGGCCAGCCGCTGAACTTCGCGGTGTTGTACTCGTCGAATACGACGCCGTAGACGGTTGGGATGACCGGCAGGTCGGTCGCGACGAACTTCTCGATCGGCGCGAGGTCGGACAGCTGGCCGGCGATCGTCGTTTGGCCCGCGAGCGCCGACAGCTCGCTGTCGACCGTCTGGTTGTCCAGGCCCTCGAAGTCGCCGCTGGCGTTGGTGGGGGTGTCGAGCCTGCTGTCCAGCCAGTTTTCGTACATCCCGTACGGCACGACGACCGAATACGACCAGCGGCATGTCGCCGAGCCGAACTTGCCGTCGGCGAGGTCCGCGTACCACTGGGTGTCCGACAGGCCGTCGAAGTGGGCCTTGATGTGCGCCGCCGCGAGCTCGCTGACAATCAGCTTGTCATCCGCGGCGTAGTCGATGTAGTCGGATGGGTCGGTGATGGTGATGTCAATCGTCCGGCCATTCAGCGCGTACCAGCCGCCCCGCAGCGTGTACCCCGCAGCGCTCAGGACCGAGTCCGCTCCCAGGGGATCCGCGGTAGGCGAGAGCGTGTCGCCTCTGACCGCCGAAGCCAGCAGGCTCTGGAAGTTCGGCAGCACCAGGCCGCTGGCATTCGACACCGGGGGCTCGAGGCCGCCCTCGCCGATCTTGCTGATCGCGTTGCGGTCGATCGCCAGGCTGACGGCTTGACGCACCGCCAGCTGGTTCATCGGCCAGCTGCGCTCATTCGGCTCGAGGCTGTTGGTGTTGACCGGAGCGAACCACGTCGCGTGGCCCGCCCCGCGCTTGAACGGTCCCAGGCCGTAGAGGAAGTTGCCGGCCCAGTCGAGCGTGTTGTCCTCGAGCGTGCTCAGAACCGCCGAGTTCGAGTCCAGCAGCGGGAAGTCAACCTGCTTCACCGCCGGAGCGCCGCCGCCCGGGTTCCACGGACCACCCCAGTAGCGCTGGTTGGCCGCCAGGGTCACACCGACAGTACGGCCGAACGCCGCCAGGACGTACGGCCCAGAGCCGATCGGGTGCGTATCCGCGTACCTGCTCGGGTCGCCGTTCAGCGCGCCCCAGATCGACCGCGGAACGATGTACACCGAGCCGATGTTCTGCAGGTTCGTGTACTGCGGTGAGGAGAAGCTGATCATCACGTCGTCGCCGGACACCGTGGCGCCGGTGACCGGGACAGCGTTGCTGTTCGTGTCTGGGTAGCGCACCAACATGTTGTAGGTGAATGCGACGTCCGCGGGTGTGAGTCGCGAGCCGTTGCTCCACTTCACGCCTCGACGGATCGTGAACGTGATCGACCTGCCGGCGTTACCCCACACGTAGTTGGTCGCCAGGAACTCATACGCCGGCTGCAGCGGGTCGGCGATGTCGAATTTCAGCAGGGTCTCGTAGATCAGTGCGGTCGCACCGACGCCATTCGCCGCCGAGGTCGAGTCAAACGGGTTGAAATTGTCCGGCAGGACGGACTCCTGGCTGGACTCCATGGTCAGCGTGCTGCGCGGTTGCGCAGCCAGGGCCATCGGCACCGGAAGGGGCGGTCCCGTCGACGTCTTCGATGAGCTCGACGAGCTGCTGCCGCCGCAGCCGCCAACCAGAGCCGCCACCACGATGGCAGCGACAGCAAACAGCGGCCTGGCAGTCATGGTGCTCCCTTCTGAGGTCGACGCATCCGGCTCGACCTCGTCACGACCCCTGAACACTACCGCGATCAGCGCACTTTGCTAGGCCGGCGCTTCTTCGCGAAGTGCGCGATCGCGGGGCGCAGAAGCCGCCCCCCAAGAAAGCAAATCGACCCCACAATGCGGCCGGGCGAGCACAAAGGCTCGCCCGGTTCCGCCCGGTCATAGATCGCCGCTTTACTACAACGTCCCAGGACTTTTGTGTCTTGCCTGGGCTGGCGTGACACTCCCGACCACCGGGACAGGCCACCGGACAAGCCGGTGCGTTGCCCGGCCGGACGCGCGAAGCGTCCCAGTCGAGTTGGCGATCCGCCGGACCACAAGGCTATCAGCGGGCGGTGTGCCACAACGACGGCGTGGCGCGCTAGATTGCGCGCTGACCGGTACACCCGAGGAAAGGCTGAGACGTGGGGACGTACGAGCCATCCGCCGCATTTGGGACCGACGCTCTCGCCGAGCGCGACTTCCTACGCCAGGTGTTCGCCTGGATGTTCCTTGCGCTCGCGCTGACGACAGGCGTGGCGATCTGGTTTCACTCGAGCCACTCGGCGATCAACTACTTCTCGGCGCACCGCACGCTGTTCTTGGTCGCGATCCTCGCCCAGCTCGCGTTCGTGGTCGCGTTGCGCCCGATCGTCGCGTCGCAGCACGTCTCGGTACAGGTCGCAGCATTGATCTTCTTCCTCTACGCGGCGCTGACGGGTGTCGTCTTCTCGATCCTGCTCGACGTATATACGACCAAGTCGGTCGTCGGCGCGTTCGGTGGCGCCTGCGGCGTCTTTGCCGGCATGGCGCTGTGGGGCTACACGACGAAGTCCGACCTGTCGCGCTTCGGCCCGATCCTGTTCGGCGCGCTGATGGGCGTCATCGTGGCATCGGTCGTATTCATCTTCACCGGTGGCGGTGTTCTGAATCTGCTGATCGGCTTCGCCGGCGTGATCGTCTTCGCCGGGCTGACGGCCTACGACATCCAAAACCTCAAGAACATGCGCATGGGTCGCGGATGGATGGGTCTTGGTCGCTTCGGCGGCCGCGGGCGCTCCCAGGCGGCAACAATCCCAACTGGGGTAGCAGGCGAGAAGTACGCAATCTACGGCGCGCTGCTGCTGTACCTCGACTTCATCAACCTGTTCATCATGATGCTGCGGATCTTCGGCGGGGCACGGCGCTAAGCCGTCTCTATGCCCCATCGTGCGCGATGGGTCTGGCCCGGTTCGAGCCGGATCAGGCCCTCGCCGCTCCCGAACGCGTTCGGTGCGCAGGACATCGGCTCGATGCCGATGCCACGCCGCCGCTCGCCCGAGACCGGCAGCGTGTCGCCGCTGTAGACCATCACGTACGGGTAGGCCTCATCGAGCCACAGCACTGAGCGGCCACCGCCTTGCGGGCTCTCGAGGATGACGCGTGCGCGTCCGTCGTCGTCGCGCGTGAGGTCGGTAAAGCAGTCGTTGATCACGACGTCGCCCAGCAAGCGCGGGCTGGCGAAGTCGAGCTCGGTTCCGGCGAGCGGCTCGCTGGCGACCGGGATCAGCTGCTCGTCGTTGATCAGGCGCCTGGCGGCGGGCACCGTGAGCAGCACGCTGTCGATCAGCAGCGCGCCGGGCGGGCGCAGGTAGGGATGGAAGCCGACGCCGTAGGGACAGGCACGGTCGCCCGCGTTGGTGACCTCGGCCGTCACGGTCAGTCCCGCATCCGTGAGCTCGTAGATCAGCGTGGCGTCGAGCGTGAACGGATAGCCCGGCGCCGGGTGCAACGTCTCCTCCATCACCACGCGCGAGGACTCCCGGGTGCGCATACGCCAGTTGCGCCAGCGCAGCAGGCCGTGGCTCGCGTTGCCGGTGACCGGCTCGCTGATGTCCAGCTGCTGGGACTGGCCTTCCCACTCGTAGCGCCCGTCGCGAACCCGGTTCGGCCAGGGAATCAGCGCCTGGCCACGGGCGCCGTCGCACGGCTCGTCGGCCTCGTAGCCGTCGAGGATCGCGCGATCGCCGACGCTGTAGGCCCGCAGACCCGCACCCACCTCGACGACCGCGACGCGCTGCTCGCCCAGCGTGATCTCGATCTGCTCGCCTGTCGGGCGCACGCTCATCAGCTGTCCTCCCATGGTTCGTACCAGCGGCCGAGTCCCGCCACGAGGCGCGCGGCTGACGCCGGTCCCCAAGATCCAGGGGCGTAGGTTTCCACTTTCGGTGGCTCCTCGAGCAGCGGCCCGCAGATGCGCCAGCACTCCTCGATCGCGTCCTGACGGGCGAAGTGCGTGGCGTCACCGCGCAGCGCCGCGTCGAGCAGCACCTCATACGGGGTGGGGCCCTCCCCACCCTCATCGGCGAAGCGCATCGGCAACTCGATCGCTGCCGGACCGCTGCGATCGGCGCGCATCGCATCGAGGGTGATCTTCACGCCCGTGCTCGGGTCGAGACGAACAACGATCTGGTCGGGCTCGGGTCGGCGGTGGCCGGACTCGGCGAACGGCAGGCGCGGCGGATGGCGGAACACCAGCCGGACCTCGGTCTGCTTGCACGGCAGCCGCTTGCCGGTGCGGATCAGGAACGGCACACCCGACCAGCGCCAGTTGTCGATCGCCAGCCGAAGCGCAACATAGGTCTCGGTGGTGGAGCGTCGGGACACGCCCTCGATGGTGCGGTAGCCGTCGTACTGGCCACGCACGTAGTGACTCGGATCGACATCGTCGACGGAACGCAGAACCGCGTACTTTGCGTCGGCGAGCGCAGCGGCGTCCCCTGCCGCCGGCGGATCCTGGGCGACCGCTGCGAGCAACTGCAGAAGGTGGTTGACGACGACGTCGCGCAGCGCGCCAACCGGGTCATAGAAGCGGCCGCGATCCTCGACGCCGAGGTCCTCGGCCATCGTGATCTGCACGTTCGCGATGTAGTTGCGGTTCCACAGCGGCTCGAGCATCGTGTTCGCGAAGCGCAGGTAGAGGAACTCCTCCAGCCCCATCTTGCCGATGAAGTGGTCGATCCGATAGATCTGCGACTCGCTGAGGTGCTCGTGCAGCTCATGTGCAAGCGCCCGCGCCGAGGTCAGGTCGTGGCCGAACGGCTTCTCCACCATGACGCGTGCCCCGACCGGCAGCGCGTGCGCTCCAGCAAGCCCATCGACCACCGTCGCGAACAGCGACGGCGGTATCTCGAGGTAGAACGCCGGCGTCATCGCGCCGCCGGCTGCCTTTGCGACGGCTGCGAGCGTGCTTGCCTGCGTGATGTCGCCCGAGACGTAGCTCAGTCGGGCGGCGAACGACTTGAAGACCTGCTCGTCGATCGTCTCGCCGGTCGCGGCGATTGCGGCGCGTGCGTGGTCGCGCAGGCCCGCAACCGTCCAATGGTCGGCGGCGACACCGACAATCGGGCATTCGAGCAGGCCGCGGCGCTCGAGTCGGTACAGCGAGCGCAGCGTCATCTTCCGCGCGAGATCGCCGGTGATGCCGAAGATCACGAAGGCATCCGCCGCGACGCCGCCCGGAGCAGAGCGGGGGTCAGTCATCGCGGGCACGGTAGCGTGCTGGCGCTCAGCGCGGTGCCGGCGCTGGGGCGCGAGCCGGAGCGGACGGCTCCTCGTCTGCTGCCGCGTAGCAGCGGAGCGCCTCGATCAGCGGCTCTAGCGCACGTCCCCGTGGCGTCAGGTGGTACTCGACCGAAGGAGGACTGTCGGGGATCACCCGGCGCTCGATGAGCCCAGCGTGCTCGAGGTCACGCAAACGCTCCGACAGCATTCGCGGCGAGATGCCCTGCACCGAGTCGATGAACGCGTTGAAGCGCACCTCGCCTGAGCACGCCGCGAACACGATCGATAGCAGCCAACGGCGCTCGAGCAGGTCCGCCACACGGCGAACGTCCTCGGGTACCGGTTCGGCCCTACGACAGCGCAACATCGTGCACCGGTTCGAGCGCGAGATCGAGCACCTCGGCGACGGTCATCACCGGATGGAACGTCATCTGCTGGCGCACTTCCTTGGGTATCTCGTCGAGGTCGCCGCGGTTGCGCTCCGGGATCACCACGTCGGTGAGGCCGGCTGCGTGCGCAGCCAGCGCCTTCTGCTTGACGCCGCCGATCGGGAGCACGCGGCCTTGCAGGGTGATCTCCCCCGTCATCCCCACCGTGTGCTTCACCGGGCGGGATGTCAGCAGGGACACGAGCGCCGTCAGCATCGTCACGCCCGCACTTGGACCGTCTTTCGGGATCGCACCCGCCGGGACGTGGATGTGCACCTGATGGTTCTCGAACGCCTCCTCGGAGATCCCCAGCTCCGCCGCGTGGGCGTGTACGTAGGACAGCGCGATCTTCGCTGACTCCTTCATCACATCGCCGAGCTGGCCGGTCAGCTCAAGCCCGCCGCTCGAGGACGATGCCTTCATCGTCGTCGCCTCGACGAACAGCACGTCGCCGCCGGCGCCCGTGACCGCGAGGCCCGTGGCGACGCCTGGCACCGCTGTGCGCGCCGCAGACTCCTGGAAGAACTTCTGGCGTCCGAGCGCGTCGCGCACGGTCTCGATATCGATCCTCACCGGCGCCTTCTTCTTCTTGGACGCGATCCGTGTGGCGGTCTTGCGCAGCACCTTGCCGAGCTCGCGCTCGAGGTTGCGGACGCCGGCCTCGCGGGTGTACTCGGCGATGATCGTTGCGAGCACCTCGTCGGAGATGGCGATCTCGTCGGGCAGCAGGCCGTTGCGGTCGCGCTGACGCGGCAGCAGGTAGCCCTTGGCGATCGCGAGCTTCTCGTCGCTGGTGTAGCCGTCGAAGTGGATCACCTCCATCCGGTCAAGCAGCGGGCTCGGGATGGTGTCGGCCTGGTTGGCCGTCGCGATGAACAGCACCTGGCTGAGGTCGAGCTCGACATCGAGATAGTGATCGCGGAAGCTGTGGTTCTGCGCCGGATCGAGCACCTCGAGCAACGCCGCGCTCGGATCGCCGCGCCAGTCCGCACCGACCTTGTCGACCTCGTCGAGCAGGATCACCGGGTTCATCGTCCCCGCGTCACGCAGCGCACGCACGAGACGACCGGGGAGCGCTCCGATGTAGGTGCGCCGATGGCCGCGGATCTCCGCCTCGTCGCGCACACCGCCGAGTGACATCCGCACGAACTTGCGTCCCGTGGCCCGCGCGACCGACTCGCCGATCGAGGTCTTCCCGGTGCCGGGCGGGCCGATCAGCGTGAGGATCGCGCCGGAGCGCGGATCGGCTTCGATGCCCCGGTCCTGGCGTAGCTTGCGCACCGAGAGGTACTCGGTGACACGGTCCTTGACGTCTTCGAGGCCGGCGTGGTCGGTGTCGAGCACCTCGCGCGCCGCAACCGGGTCGAGATGCTCCTCGGAGCGGTTGCTCCACGGCACCGCGATCAACCAGTCGAGGTAGCTGCGAATCATGCTCGCCTCGCCCGACTGCTCACCCATGCGGTCGAGCCGTGCCAGCTCCTTCTCGGCCTGCTCGCGCGCCGCCTCGGGCATTCCGGCGGCCTCGATCTTGGCGCGATACTCCGCCACGATGGACGCGTCGTCCTCGCCGAGCTCCTTGCGGATCGAGTCCATCTGCTTGTGCAGGAAGTAGTCGCGCTGCTGCTTGTCGGCGCCCTCTTGCACATCGTCGCGAATGCGCTTGCGGATCTGCAGCTCGGCCAGGCGCTCACGCTGCAGGCTCAGCGCCAGCTCCAGCCGCTCGGTCACGTCGAGCGTGCGCAGCAACGCAAGCCTGTTCTCGTAGTTGAGGTCTGGGCTGTAGCCGCAGGAATCTGCGAGCGCGCCCGGTTCGCTGATTGCGCGCAGCCACTCCGCGATCCGCGGGTCGGCGCCACGCAATTCGAGCATCTCGTCGACGACCGCGCGGTACTCGCGCTGCAGCTCCCGCCTGCGGCCGTCGAGCGTCACGTCGTCCGGTCGCTCTTCGACATCGACGCGCAGATCGCCGTCGGTGCCGGTCTGGGCGGCGCCGATCAGCGCGCGGTGCTCGGCGTCGATCGTCACGCCGTGGCCACCGCCCGGCAGCTTGATGTGCTCGACGACGCTCGCTACGACGCCGACATCTGAGAAGTCCTGTTCGTGGCGTGGCACGAGCACGACGCGCTCGTCGTCGCCGACGGGCACGGTTAGCGTGATGCTCATGCCCGGGAAGATCACCATGTCATCGAGCGGAACGAGGCGCAGCGCCGTCATACGTATCAACTCCATATCTGCTTACGAAGAAGAAGTTAGTGTAGCACCACTACCTCGCGGTCTCGAGCGGCGGCGTACGCTTCAGCGGTGCCCGACACGCCGCCGTCGGTAGCCGAGATTCTCGAGACGCAAGCGACGCAAGCGCTCGCGCTCAACGACCGTTTCCTCAACCATCAGGTCGGCCGCATCGTGCGCACGCTCGGTGTCGACCGGGACTGGCGGCACGGCGAGGGCGCGCACCTGATCGACAAGGACGGGGAGCGATACCTCGACTTGCTCTGCGGCTACGGGGTCTTCGCCGTTGGGCGTAGCCACCCGGAGGTCCTCAGGGCCTTGCAGGAAACGCTCGAAGCGCGCACGGCGAACCTCCCCCAGCTCGGTGTCAGCCTTCTCCCCGGGGTCCTCGCCGAGCAGCTTGTCGCCCGTGCGCCGAAGCGCATCGCCGCGATGGTCTACGCAAACAGCGGCACCGAGGCTGTCGAGGGCGCGATCAAGCTGGCCCGCGCCGCAACGGGCCGCACGCGCATCCTCTACGCCGAGCACGCGTTCCACGGGCTCACGCTCGGCTCGCTGTCGCTCAACGGCAACGAGGAGTTTCGCGCCGGTTTCGGTCCACTGGTCGGCGACTGCGCCTCCGTCCCGTTCGGGGAGCTCGGCGCCGTCGAGCAGGCGCTCGCCCGTGACGACGTGGCTGCATTCATCGTCGAGCCGATCCAGGGGAAGGGTGTCAACCTTCCGCCGCCCGGCTATCTGGCTGGGGCTCAGGCGGCCTGTCGAGCGCACGGAACGCTGTTCGTGTGCGACGAGGTGCAGACGGGTCTCGGGCGTACCGGGCGGTTCCTCGCGCTCGAGCACTGGGACCTGGACCCCGACATCGTCTGCGTCGCCAAGGCGCTGTCGGGGGGGTTCGTGCCGGTTGGGGCGGTCCTCATCTCGCGTGAGGTTCGTGACCGCGTGTTCGACGGCATGGAGCGCGGCGTGCGCCACGGCTCGACGTTTGGCGGCAACGACCTCGCCGCCGCAGCCGGCCTCGGCACGCTCCGTGCGCTCGACCAGGACCGACTGGTCGAGCGGGCCGACCGGCTCGGCAGCTTGCTGCTGGAGCTGACCCGCCCGCTGGTCGACCGATATGAGATCGTGCGCGACGTGCGCGGGCTCGGCCTGATGTGGGCGATCGAGCTCGGAGCACCCGCAAGCGTTCGCAACCGCGCCGCCTGGCATGCCGTGGAACGCACCCAGCAGGGTCTCGCAGCCCAACTGATCACGGTCCCACTGTTCCAGCGCCACCACATCTTCTGTCAGGTTGCGGGACACCGCATGAACGTGGTCAAGGCGCTGCCGGCGCTGATCATCGAGGAGGAGGAGATCCGCCGCTTCGCAGCGGCGCTCGACGACGTGCTCGCCCGCACCGAGCGTCTGCCGCGCGCCGCAACAAGCCTGGCGTGGCACTTCGCGCGCGGGAGCGTCCGCGCTCGCGTGCGATGAAGGCGCTCGTCACCGGAGCAGCCGGCTTCATCGGTGCGCATGTCGTCAGCGCGCTGGAGGCTGGTGGCGCGGAGGTGCGCGGGTTCGACCGCCGCGCCCCCGACGGCCCGCATGACGCAAGCGACTTCGTCGTCGGAGACATCCTCGATCGTGAGGCGCTACGTCGAGCGCTGGAAGACTGTGACGCCGTGTTCCATCTCGCTGCGCTGTACAGCTATGCGCGCCGGGATGCCGCCGCGATGCGTAGCGTGAATGTCGAAGGCACGCGCACGCTGCTCGACGTGGCGCTGCGGGCGCCGCGTCCCCCGCGAGTGGTGCACACGAGCTCGTGCGCGACGTGTGGTCCGGTGCGTGGACGCCCAGCCACGGAGAAGGACCGTCCGACGGCCTGGGAGCTTCGCGTCCCCTACAAGCGCACTAAGCTCGATGGTGAGACGCTCGCGCTACGCGCTGCGCACGAGGGCGGCGATGTCGTCGTTGTCAACCCGACGACGCCGATCGGTCCGGGTGACCACCGCCCCACGCCGACGGGGAAGATGGTCGCGGACGTCGCGAGCGGACGCGCCAAGGGCTATCTGGCCGCCGGCGCACTGAACATCGTCGCCGTCGAGGACGTCGCCGCCGGCCAGCTGCTCGCCTTCGAACACGGTCGGGTCGGACAGCGTTACCTGCTCGGCGGTGAGAACCTGACGCTGCGCGAGGTGTTCGGGGCTGTCGCCCACGCCACGGGGCGGTCGGCGCCACGCATCCCGGTGCCCTGGACGCTCGCCTACCTGGCAGCGCAGCTGAGCGATCGCGCGGCTCGCATCGTCGATCGCGAGCCGACGCTCCTCGTCCTCGACGAGGTGCGCGTCGCACGCTGGCCGATGACCTTCGACGATAGCCTTGCGCGGCGCGAGCTCGGCTACACGTCCAGATCGGCGGCTGTGGCGCTCGAGGCCGCCGCCCTCGCATCCCAGGAGATGACTCGATGACGAAACTGTCGCCGAGTGCCCGGGCGCTGATCGAGTCCGGCGCGCTCGCTCATCTGGTGACCCTGGCGCGCGATGGCAGTCCCCGCGTGACCTGCGTTTGGGTTGGACTCGACGGCGATGAGATCGTCGCGGGGCACCTCAACAAGACCCAGCGCAAGCTGGCGCGAATCGCTCACGATCCGCGCGTCGCGCTCTCGCTGCAGGCGAGCTCCGTCAACGACCTCGGCCTGCAGGAGTACCTCGTGGTACGCGGCACGGCGCGCTTGCAAGAGGGCGGCGCGCCCGAGCTGCTGCAGCGGCTCGCGCACGTCTACCTCGGCCCGGACGTGACGTTCCCGGCGATGCCGGATCCGCCGGACGGGTTCGTCTCGCGGATCACCGTCGAGCAGATCAGCGGCATCGGCCCCTGGATGGAGGGGCTCTAGGCGAGCCTCGTCAGTCGTTTGGCCAGCGCCCGGTGCGCTCGAACTCCTCGCGCGCGCGCGCTTCGCGAGCACGGTCCGGCTGGCTCTGCGGCCCGAGTCGCACGATGATCGCGGCGATCGCCGCGAGCAGCGCCCCGCCGAGCAGCACACCGCCGATCGCACCGAGCGTGTTGTTCGCGTGCGTCGCGAGGATCACGAAGCCCGCAAGGCCGCAAGCGGCCGGTAGCCCAATTGCGATCTTGCGCGCCATCCCCGTTGAGGCTAGCGCGGCGTGGAGCCTGCTCGCGCGCTCAAGCTCCCGCAGCGGTCGGTCCCACGGCGAGGCGGTCACCGCTCGCCTTGCTTGCCGGCGCCACGACGCCGACAGGCTCGATCCCGGCAGCCTGCAGCAGTGCCGTGGCGAATTCGAGCCCTGAGCCGAAGCGCTCCGCGGGGTCTTTGGCGAGCGCCCGCGCGAGCACCGCATCGAAGCCGCGTGGAACGCTCGGCCAGCGTTCGGAGGCCAGCGGCACCGGATCGCCGGCGTGCGCCGCGATCCGTGCGGCCTCGCTGTCGCGGGGGTAGGGCACGCTTGCGGTGAGCGCCTCGAACAGCACACAACCGAGCGAGTACAGGTCGGCCTGTGGACCCACCTCTTCCCCCCGAGCTTGCTCTGGCGCCATGTAGTCGACCGTGCCGATGCGCTCGCCGACCGCCGTCAGCCCGTCGCTGCCGAGCCCGCGCGTCACACCAAAGTCGGTCAGGTAGGAGTGCGGCGTCTCGCCTTCGGAGCGCAGGTCGAGCAGCACGTTCGCGGGCTTGACGTCGCGGTGCACGAGCCCGGCGGCGTGCGCTGCGTGGAGCGCCGAGGCGACCTGAGCGCCAAGTGACGCCGCCAGCGCCGGCGCCAGCGGCGCTCGCTGCGCGATCAGCTCGTGCAGGCTGCCGCCAGCGGCTAGACGCATCGTGATGAACAGCAGCCCGCCATCCTCGCCGGCCTCATACACGGGAATCACGTGCGGGTGCGCGAGCGAGGCGGTGACACGCGATTCGCGGATGAAGCGGGCACGGAACGCGGCATCGTCGGCTCGGGCCGGGTCAATCAGCTTCAGCGCGACGGGCCGCTCGAGGCTCAGCTGGATCGCCTCATAGACGACACCCATTCCGCCGCGACCGGCCAGCGCCACGAGGCGGTAGCCGGCGATCACGGACGCCGGCCCCAGCGCTAGGGCGCGCAGCCGCAACGCGACGCCGGGATCGGCAAGAACCGCCTCGACGACGGCTGGGTCGAAGCGCGCGAAGCGGTCGCGGAGGACGCGGAGCTCGCGACGCTCGAGCGCGAGCGGGCCCAGCACAGCGCCCACACCCCCGACGAGCAATGCGACGAGCGCCGGCGTGAGCAAGGTGATGGTTCCCGCCTCGAACGCGAGCTGCGACGCGACGACGTACGCTACGGCCGCCGCCATGCCGCCGGCCACGATCCACGGCCACGGACGGCGCAGCAGCGCCAGCGCGGGCAAGATCAGTGCCGCCGCGATGAGGATCAGCCAGTCGACAGCGGACGAGGCGGGCCGCAGCGGCACGCCCTCAAGCAGTGTGGCGATCGCGTCGGCTTCGAGCTCCGGGCCGGACATCGGCTGAGATCCCCCGTCAGCGACGGTGTGGAAGTCCTGCAGCGTTGGCGCGGTATCCCCTATGACAACGACCTTGCCGCGTAGCCGTGAGGCCGGAACCGCCCCGTCAAGCACCGCCATGAACGAGTACTCGTTGACTCCGGGCCGCAGGGCTCCGGCGGGTCCCGGGAAGTCGATCCACACCGGACCACCCGCGAACAGCGACCGCAGCCTCCGCGGCGAGACGCCAGCATGCACCGCCACCGCGGCGGCGAAGCTCTCGAGTCCGTTGACGCGCTCGGGCAGGCGATCGATCACGCCATTTGAATCCTCGGGGAACAGGACGCTTCCGACGGTCACGCCAGCCGCCCGCTGGTGTGCGACACCGCCGAGCACGAACGTCCGGCCACGACCGTTGGTCGCGTCGCCGGCGAGGATGAGGCGCCCGCGCGTGGCCTTCGCGGCGTCGTAAAGCTCGAGATCGTCCGCGGGCGAGGCGCTCTTCGTGTCGAACACGAGGTCATACGCGATCGTCCGCACACCGTCACTGCGCAGACGGTCGATCATGCGCGCGTCGAAGCGACGTGGCAGCACCGCTCCGGGGAGGAGTGGCCCGGTGAGCGCCTCGATGGTCGGCGCGTCGATGCCGACCACCACGACCTGCCCAGACGGGCGTTCGTTGCCGCGCACGTGAAATCGAGCATCGATGATCCTCAGCTCGAGCTGGTTGCCGATGCTGGAGTGCCACGTTCCGTAGCCCGCGAGCAGCGCGACGACCGCGGCGGCGATCAGCGCCGCGCCGAAACGCCACCGCGGCGTGCCTACGGAGACGGCCGGACCAGTCCCCACGTGATCGCCCGCTCAGCGAGCTGTGCGCGCTTCTGGTTCTGCGGCAGCGCGGAGATCCCGAACAGCCCGTACATCGAGCGCAGGTTCGCCTTCACCGCATCCAGGCTCAGATACAGCTCGGCGGCGATCTGCTGGTTGCTGGCCGGCGAGGCGAGGTGCACCGAGCCCTCGTAGGGCCGGCACAGCGCCGTCAGCACCTTGCGCTGGGTGTCGCTGAGCTGATCGGCCGTCACGCCGACCGCCGCGCGAACGGTGGGAGCCGGCCCACGCGCCGGACCCCTGAACAGCAGGGCCGTGCCGCCAACGCGAATGACGTCCCCGTCTGTGAGTCGTCTGCGCCCGCCGATCCGCTGGCCGTTGACGAAGGTGCCGTTGCTCGACAATCCGTCGTCGCCGATCAGCCACTCCCCCGCCGCGCACTCGAGCTCGGCGTGCAATCGCGAGACCTGCTCGTCCCAGCTGATCGCCACGTCGGTCTGCTCGCTGCGCCCGAGCGTCAGGCGACGCGAGGGATCGGCAAGCCGCACGATCCGCTGGTCGCCCGCCGCACCGTGGAACACGAGAAACGGCGTTCCTGCGCGCTCAGCCAAGAGGCGTGCCTGAACCTCTCCCCCGGATCGCGCTGCCGGAAGCTCCAAGCCGCTGTCAGGAGTCTCGGCCCCGTGTGCTGTCACGACCGCCGAAATGGTAGTTCAGCGCGCAGCGGCGAGATAGTGCTGCCCAGCTGTCAGCGCAAACGAGCGATGTCGCACGAAGTCGGTAACCTCGACGGACCCGTTGCTGACCGCGACGTACGTGCCGTCGCAGCGGTCGGCGATCCGCCAACTCGTGCCCTCGTCCGCGGCCGCCGCGTAGTGGCCGCGGGTCGAATAGTCGCCGTGGGCGTTGCCGAACACCTGGTTGACGACCCTGTGCGAGCGCGAGCGCGACTTCCGTGCGGACCGCTCGAGCAAACCGTGCCGCGCAGGCGCCTTGCACGCGGCAAAGCTGGTGGCCAGAGTGAGGTCGGTAGTCGTGCCGGCCGACGGCTGCGTGACGACGAACAGTCCACCGGAGAACTGCCCGCTGGCGAGCTGCTCGGGCACGGTCGCCGTGGCGCTCTCGATCAGCACCTTGCCGTGCCGCGCGTTGACCTCCGATCCGACGCCGATCAGTCGACCGGCGCTGACGCGTACGAACCTGTGCTTCCCAGGCAGCCGCACGAGCACCTTGCCGCTGATCGCCGCCACGCCAACGCTCTGCCCGAGCACCGGGGTGAGCGTCAAGCCTGTCGTGAAGCTCTGATCGCCCGTCGCCGCCGAGCAACTGCTCGGAGCGCAGCCCGTGGCGACGAGGCGATAGTGGTACGTCGTATACGGAGCCAGACCCGAGAGTGGGGCGCTGACCTGCGTGCCGCTCGGCGATGCCGTCGCGCTGACGGTCGGTGACGATGATCCGTAGGCGCTGGTCGTGCCGTATTGGAAGCTGTAGCTAGCGGGCTCAGGAAGGTCTCCAGAGGGCACGCTGAGCGTCCCCGAGACCACTCCCGAGCTCTTGCTGATCGACGCAGCCGGCAGCAGGGAGGCCGCGAGTGCCGGCGTGCCAAGCGAGACGCGGTAGATCGTCGACGACGTGGCGTCGGTGAGCCACAACGTGTCGCTTGGGCCGGCCGCGATACCGCCGATGGTGTCGCCCGATGGGTAGATGCCGCTGAAGGTGTCAACGACGCCGCCCGTACTCATCGACGTGAGGTCGCCGCCACCGGCCAGCCAGATCTGTCCGTCCGGGCCCACCCCGAGGCGCTCTACGCTGGCGCTCGAGCCGGCCGGAAGATCGAACTGCGTGAAGACGTCGCCGGTGGTCACGCGGTCAAGCATCGACGGCGCGCCCTTCACCCCGATCCAGAGATCGCCGTCCGGACCGGACACGATCGGCATCAGCGCGGACGAGGCGGACGGCGTCGGGAGCGACGACATGTCGCCGCTGGTCGTGATCCGTCCGACGTAGCCGAGCCCCGCGGTGAACCACAGCGCTCCGTCCGATCCGGCAGCGATGGCCAGCGGCTCGCCCGGGGTGGGTCCGTATTGAGAGAACGTGTCGCCGCTGAGGTCGAGCACGCCGATGTCATCGGTGCGGTCTTCGGTGAACCAGATCTTCCCGTCCGAGCCGCTGGTGATCCCGTACGGGCCGGAGCCGCCCGCGGTGTTTGGATACTCGGCGATCGCTCCGGCAGCCGTGATGCGCCCGATCTTGTTCGTCGCGGTCTCTGTGAACCACAGCGCACCGTCGGCGCCCGTCGTTATCCCCTCCGGCTCCGAGGCGGCGGTTGGAATGGGGTATTCGGCGATCGTCCCGGATGGGCTGATCCGGCCGATCTTGTGGGTCTCCTCGCGGTTGGGTGGTGAAGTGACGCGCTGAGCTGGGCGTTGTGCCTGCTCGCGGGGTGGTTTGGGGGCGTGGCGAAGTGTTCGGTGGTTGCGCAGAACGCGGTGACGCGCC